>Ga0307516_10001563_pt1 | contig 31503 bp, 24 predicted proteins | sample 19_EM_MG_FD_203310 | JGI IMG/M metagenome (GOLD analysis project Ga0307516, IMG submission 203310) | Populus trichocarpa ectomycorrhiza microbial communities from riparian zone in the Pacific Northwest, United States - 19_EM | ecosystem: Host-associated > Plants > Roots > Unclassified | place... | reverse complement strand
GCCGATCTCGCGAAGTCGGGCAATTCTGGCCTGCAAATGCTCGACACGGAACAGATCTGCCCGCTCGGTCACTTCGAGCACGACGCGGTCGGCGACGCGCGACAGCGGCGACTCCGCGGCGTACAAATGATCGGTGGTGAGGTCGAGCGCGTGTACGTTCACACACAGGCAGCTGCCGGCAGGCGCCAAGCGCGCGCGCTCGGCCACGGCGTCGCGCACTCGCGCGCCCAGCTCTTGCACGCGACCGAGGCGCTCGGCGGCGTCGAGCAGCTTGCCCGGCGTCGACAGATCCGGATCCGAGGAACGCATCAGCGCCTCGTAGCCGAATAGACGCTGCGCCGGCCACGAGACGATCGGCTGGTAGGCGATCCACAGCTTTTCGATGGCGCGCTCGAAGCGACCGCTCAAGTCTCCGAGGTCTTCGATCAGCCAGCCGCCGGCTTCGCACACCTCGAGCGCCTTGCGCTTGAGTAGCGCCAGCCGATGGTGCGCCGCGGCGTCTTTTACAACCGCGACCAGCCGCTCGGCTTGGACCGGCTTGGCCAAGTAGCGATAGCCGCCGCGTTCCATGGCCTCCATCGCGCTCGAGAGCGAGGGATTGCCCGTTAAGAAGATCAGCGGCACGTCGAGATCGAGCTGGCGAACCTGGCGCAGCAGCTCCATCCCATCCATACCCGGCATCATCAGGTCCGAGACGACGCAGTCGAAACGCTTGCCGCGCCGCAGGAGCTCCAGCGCGGGCGCGCCGCCCGACGCCGTCTCGACCACCATGCCGGCGCGCGTGAGCATGCGCTCGACCAGCCGACGTAGCTGCTCTTCATCGTCAACGACCAGCACCAAAGTGTCGCGAGTCGCCATCGCACACCTCCCTGTCGCTTGCTCCCGCAGGCAAGAACAGCGACCTCCGATCCATACGCCCCCCCGGCGCAGCTGTCCAGGCGACGCCGGCATGCCTGCGTGCCGCCGTCGTCGCAAAAACGCCCCAAAAGACACCTGTAACGATCGGCGACCCAGCGACACTACCAGACAACGTGCTCGCCCTCATGCTAACCGGGGAGACCATGGCTCCGGAGCCCTCGGACGCTGATCTGGCGCGGCTGATTGCCGCGTCGGGGAGCGACGCGCGAAACGCCGAAAGCGCGCTGTTCGAGCGTTATGCGGGGCGCGTGCGGCTGTACGGGCGCAAGCACCTGAAAAGCGAGGCGGCGGCCGATGACTTGGTGCAACAGGTCATGCTGCGCGTGCTCGAGGCGTTGCGGGCCGAGCGCGTGGCTGAACCGGCCAAGCTCGCGTCGTTCATTTTCGGGACCTGCCGCAACGTGAGCTGGGACCTGCAACGCGCCGAGCAGCGACAACGCCGACTGGAGCTCGAAACCGAGATTTTGCGCACGGACGGCGCCCCGCCCGAGCACAGCGAACGCGACGTGGTGAAGCTTTTCCACTGCATGGGCGAATTGCCCGAGCAACAACGCCGCATTTTGCGCATGAGCTTCATGGAAGATCGAGCGGCCGACGACATCGCGCAGAGCCTCGGCCTGAGCAGCGGCAACGTGCGGGTGATTCGCTACCGAGCGCTCGGCAAGCTTGCTGCCTGCCTGAGCGGGGAGGCGAAGCCGTGACCTGCCCGACGCTCGAGACGGCCGCTGCCTGGGTGCTGGACGAGCTGCCGACGGCCGAGGCCGAGCACTTCGAAGAGCACTATTTCGGCTGCGACGCGTGCTTTCGGCGCGTCGTAGACATCGAGCGAGCCAAGCAGCAGTTGGCGACGAGCGTGCCTCCGCTCTTGACCGAGCGCCGGCTCGAGGCGCTCACCGCCGAGCGCCGGCTCGAGACCGTGCACGTGGAGCCCGGGGCGCGCGCGCTCATCGAGCTGGGTGGAGACAGGTCGGTGGGGGTGTGGATCATGCACGCGGCGCTCGCAGACGTAAGCCGCGTAGACCTGGAAGCTCGTGGAGAGAGTGGCGACGTGGTGTTCGCGTTCAACGACGTGCCGTTCGACCGAGCGCGCGGGCAGGTGCTTTTGGCCTGCCAGCTCCACTACCGCGCCTTGCCCGGCGGTCCCAAGCTGCTCGTGCAGCTGCGTGAGCCCGCTGAAGCCGGCGGTCGTGAGCTGGGCCGTTACCATTTGGACCATCGCTTCGATTCGCCGTAACGCTCGGGACCTGAGCGCCACCTCCTGACGCAATGGAGGACACATGAGCATCGTGAATTCCGAGACCGGTACCCGCATCGACGAAGTGGCGCGCGGCATTTATCGCATCAGCACGCCCGTGCCGCCGAATCCGGCGCTGCCGCTGGGCTTTTCGTTCAATCAACTGCTGATCGCGGCGGAAGCGCCGCTACTTTTTCATACGGGCCCGCGGCGCTTGTTTCCGCTGGTGCGCGCGGCGGTCGCGACGGTGCTAAAGCCGGAAAAACTGCGCTACGTCGGCTTTTCGCACACCGAAGGCGACGAGTCCGGCTCGCTCGGCGAGTGGCTCGAGCTGGCGCCGCACGCTCAGGCGCTATGCAGCCGAGTCGCAGCCATGATCTTCGCCACGGACGTCAGCGAGCGGCCGGTGCGAGCCATGGCCGACGGCGAGCGGCTCGACTTGGGCGGACACGAGGTCAGCTGGTTCGACGCCCCGCACGTGCCGCACGGCTGGGACTGCGGCTACTTGGCGGAGACGTCGACGCGCACGTTGTTCTGCGGCGACCTCTTCACCCAGGCCGGCTCGACCAACCCACCCGTCACCGAAGCCGACATCGTCGGACCGAGCGAAGCCATGCGCGCGCAGATGGACTACTTCGCCCACGGCCCGCAAACCTCGGTCGTGATCGAGAAGCTGGCGGCCTTCGAGCCCCGGCTGCTCGGGTGCATGCACGGCAGTTGTTTTGCCGGCGACGGGCGGCAGGCACTGCTTGCGCTGGCAGCTGAGCTAACGAGCCCGCGCCAGGCCGCCTGACACGACCGGGCGCGGACGCTTTGGCTGCCGTCGCTCGGGCCTATTCGGCGGCGGCCTTGGGCAGCTTGGGAAAGTCTCTCAAGTAGTGGCAGGTGTAGCCGCCCGGGTTCTTCTGCAAGTAGTGCTGGTGGTAGTCTTCGGCCAGCGTGAACGGGCCGGCGTCGGAGATTTCGGTGACCAGCGGCCGCGGCCATTTGCCGCTCTCGTTGACGCGCTTCTTCACGAGCTCGGCCGTGTGCCGTTGCTCGAGCGAGGTAGCGAAGATGACCGAGCGGTATTGCGGGCCGACGTCGTTACCCTGACGATTTTGAGTCGTGGGATCGTGCATGCGAAAATACCAGTCTTCGAGCAGGCTCGCGTAAGTCAGCTTCTTGGGATCGAAGATGATGCGCACGGCTTCGGCGTTGCCGGTGGTGTCGGTGTGCATGTCTTCGTAGGTGACGCCGGCTTTGCCGCCCGTGTACCCGACGTCGGTCGAGATCACGCCCGGTATTTTGCGAATGATGTCCTCCATGCCCCAGAAGCAGCCGCCCGCCAGGATGGCGGTTTCGAGCGTGGGGGTGCAACCAGGCTGCTCGCCGGGCGCGGGACGAGCGCAGGAGTTGTCGGTCGCGTCCGACGAGTCAGCGGCGGCCTTCGGCGCGGCCACGCCGAACAGCGGCAAGAAGTCGGCGTAGCCGGCTTCGGCCAGCTTGGCGACGGGAATGAAGCGCAGCGATGCCGAATTGATGCAGTAGCGCAGACCCGTCGGGCGCGGGCCGTCGTCGAAGACGTGGCCAAGGTGCGAGTCGCCGTCTTTCGACTTCACTTCGGTGCGGCGCATGCCGAACGTGACGTCGCTGTGGCTGACGATGCGCGACTCGTCGACGGGGCGGCTGAAGCTGGGCCAACCGGTGCCCGAGTCGAACTTGTCGCGCGAGCTGAACAGCGGTTCGCCCGTTGCGACGTCGACGTACAGGCCGTCTTCGTGGTTGTCCCAGTAGCGGTTGTTGAACGGCGGCTCGGTAGCTTCGTTCTGTGTGACTTCGTACTCGAGCGGGCTCAGCTTCTTTTTGAGCTCGGCATCTGAGGGCTTCTTGTACATTTTGGTGTGATCCAATTTGACGGTGGGGGCTTGGCTCTTGGCGGTGACGGGGCCCGATTCGCCGCCCATCTTGCGCTCACAACCGGCGCTGAGCAGCGTGAAGGCAATGCAGAGGCACGAGAGGAGCCAGATGAGCGGGGAGGACCGGACTACCATGCTCTTCCTTACGTAGCCGGGCCCGGCGAGGTTACAGCCTGATTCCAGCGTCATCAAAGGGCCCGCCATAGCTCACCATTGGTCAATCTTGGCCAATGGCAAGGAGGAAACCGTCACCACGGTCCCCAGAACGACGAGATCAGGCTCCGCTATTCGGGCGCTTCGCCGGTCAGGCCCAAATAGAATTGGCGGCCGAGGACGGGCCGGGTGTCGACTTGATTGAGGTAGTCGCGGTGGGTGCCGGTGAGGTTGAGGGCGCCGACGAACAGGTTGAGCGCCGGCAAGAGCCGGTAGGCGACGCGCGCATCGAGCAGCCCGAAGCTGGGGGTCCGCGGGGGCGCGTCTGGGACGTCGCCGGCGAAGGCGCTGGAGACGACGCGGTAGCGCAGGTTGGCGCTGAGCTTTTCGAGCTCGAACAGCGCTGACAGCGTGACCGTGTGCGCGGGCTCGTTTGGCAGCTCTTGGCCCTCGCCGTCGCGGGTCCAAAGGTAGGCGTAGGCGGCTTCGAGCGAGAGCACGTCGAGCGCTTTGAGCCGCGCGCTCAGGTCGCCGCCAGCGGTGCGGGCGTGCTCGACGTTTTGATACACGAAGTCGTTCACGCCTGCGACAGGCGGGATGGAGCCGAAGCGCGTGTCATTCGGCTGGCGCGGCACAAGGGTGATGAGATCTTTGATTTGATTGCCGAAAACACCGGCCCGCAGCCGCCAACGCGTCGAGCGCGCCGTCACGTCGCCCGTCACGCCCCACGACGATTCGGGCTGCAAATCCGTGTTGCCGAGCACGCGGTAACCGAACGCCGAATGATCGAACAAGAAGCCGAACTCTTTGGCGGTGGGCGCACGAAAACCGCGCCCGAGCGCCACGCGCGCGCTGACGGCCGGCGAAAACTGGTACGCCGTCGCCAAGCGCGGCGCGGCCACCAGGCCGTAACGGTCGTGCAGCTCGCCGCGCGCGCCGGGCATGAGCGTCCACTTGTCCGTGACCTTCCAACCGAGCTGCCCGTAAAGCGCACCCGTCGAAAGCAGCCGCGGCTCGATCTCGGTCACGTGCTGCTCGGACAAGTCCGGAAGCACGCGCGTCAGGTTCTGCGAAAAGTGCTCGGCTTCGTCGCGCACACCGAATACCCAGGTCGCCGTTCGCCCTTGTGGAACGGTGACGATGGCTTCGAGCGCCTGATTCGTGAGCCGACGCTTTCTCGTTTCGTCGAGCGGAGAATTGCGCTGATCGACGAGCGAATCGTCAAAATACCAGTTGCGCGCGATGCTGAAGTCGAGCCGCGCGCCGCCCGGCAACTCCAGCGTCTCTTGCCCGCGCACCAAGAAGCGATCGGTGACGTTCGGCAGATCTGCAATGTACGTACCGAGCCCCGGCACGTCTTTCGACTGCAGGCCGTCCGACTTGTCGCGCACCCAACGCGCGCGCAGCTTGAGCTCCAGGTGCCGCGTCGGTTTGGTGCCGGCGCGCATGCCGAGCAGCGTGGAGCGCCAGGTCGGTGCGATGGTGTCCGGCTTACTGGGATCGCGCTCGAGGCTCGGCCGATGGTGATACGACGTATCGAGCTGAAACCACTCGTCGTCGTGCCGGTAGGCGCCCGAGGCGGAGGCCAGCGCCTCGCCGCTCGTGCGGGCTTCGGCGCGGTAGCGAGCGCTGGGCCCTAGTTTTTGCGGCGCTGCGCTGACCACGTTGATCACGCCGCCGAGCGCGTTGGTGCCGTAGAGCGAGCTGGTCGGCCCCGTGACGTATTCGATGCGCTCGACGTCGGTGAGCGGCAGCTGCGACAGATCGACGACGCCATCTTCGTCGCCGATCACGCGCTCGCCGTCTTCGAGGACCAGCACCCGATCGGCGTCGAGGCCCTGCATTTGCGCGCCGCTCGGCCGACCCAAGTAGCCATAGTTCGCCGGATTGACCTGTAAATTGGGCTCTCCGGCCAGTGCTTCGGCGACGTTGGTCGCGCCGCGCCGCTCGGCTTCGGCGCGGGTCACGAAATCGGTGCGCACGGTGGCGCGCTGCGAGCTTTCGGGGGTGCGTGTGCCCGTCACCACGACTTCGACTGGTTTGCACCCGTCGGGGTTCTTGGGATCTTTCTTGCAGTCGTCGGCAACTGCCGGCCGGGCGCAGCACAGCGCCACCAAGAAGCCTGCCGCTCGCTGCCCTCGCCTCATCGCGCCTCGTTCGCGCTACTTCACGGACTTGGCTTGCAGGCTCAGTGTCGCGGGACCGGTCGCCGGATCGCCCGACAAGCTCGAAAACTGCATGAGGTACTTCGAGGCGCCGTTAGCGCCTATCACCAGCCACACGCTGTCGCTGAGCGCTAGCGGATCCGAGCCGGGCTCGAGCCAGCGCTGGCCGAACGCCGTGACGATGCCGTCGGCCGCGTAACTGAGGGCCGGATCGGTGAGCGCCGCGTAGTCGACGCCGTCGAACAGCTTTTGCTCGGAGGCAGCCGTGCGCGCCTGAACGTCCATCGCGGTTTCGCTCGCCGTGTCGGCGGCTTGCAAATCGACGGCTTGCATGCCGCGCGGGCCGGACAGACCGCCGTTGACCGCGATCGATTCTCGCCGGAAGCACAGCTGCCAGTCGTTCGACTGGGCGGCGTCTGCCGGCGTGAGCGGCGTCGCCTGTTCGCTGTCGAGATCCAAGCAGGCAGAAGGCAGTTTGTCGTTGTCTTGGCTGCCGCCGGCAGTGGCGTCGATGTCCTTCACGTCATGAACGACGCCGACGCCGCTGGCGGTCACCTCGGCATAGCGCACGCGATAGAGGGCCGAGACCGGCGCGCCCAGCTGCTCGCCGTAGTAGGTCAAGATTTGCAGCTTGTAGTAGCGCTCGCCATCTTGAATTCCGTACACGTGATAGCGGCTGAACAGCTGGTGCGTGGCGCCCGCGTACTTGTACCAGTCAATGAGCGCGCCGCCGGCGCGGTCTTTGAGCATCAGCGGGACATCGGGAGCCGTGTCGGAGAGGTAGGTGGGCGACGAGAGCGGGCCGAAGGCGCTGCTGTTGCCGGGCCCCGAGATGCCGCCATTGGTGAAAACGTCGTGACCCTGGAGCGCGATGTCCCAGGCGATCGACCCGTTGCCGGTGCCGGCGACGTCGCTCAGCACCGACGGCGTGCTGAGCTCGACGAAGGTGCGGCTGTCTGGGCCGACGGTGAGCTGCAAGCCAGTTTCATCGCCGCTACCGCTACCGGCGGTGGCCGGGTCGCCGTTGCTGCCGTTGCTGCCGGCGCTGCCGTCGGCGCTGTTTTTATCCACGCTCGTGCTACTGCAGCCGAGCGCGCCGCCTAGCGCGAGCACGCAAACGACACCGGCGGCCGCCGTCATTCTCATGAAGTAAGGATGTCCGGAGCCCGCCCTGGTACTCAAGCAGAAATGCTGAAACCACCGCCGCACCCCAGCCAGCGCCTTGACAACGGGCAGCTTCGGCGGTCGCTTTGGTCCATGACTCGGCCGCAAAAGCCGGCACTTTGGCTGCCGGCGCTATTGGCCAGCGCCGCCGGCGCCTTCGCACCCGCCGCCTACGGGCAGACCTGTGAAAACCATCGCCCGACCGACGCGGATGGCGCGGTCGGCGTGAGCTACGGCGCTGCCAAGGTCAGTTTCTACGACTCAGCCTCCCGCCGGGCGCGCGTGCACTACGCGCTCAGCGGCCCCCACGTGCCGCCCGCGGCGTCGACGATGCAAGACGGCATACCCGACGCCGTGGTGGTAGCCGCCCAGGCGGCCGACGACGCGCTGGCGAAGTACGACGAGCTTTCGTACGTCAAGCTGCTCAGCGACGGCGATTCGCCGTGCCCCTCCAACGGCGATAGCGACGCTGTCGACGTTTACCTGACTCAGTTCGCTGCGGCCGACGGCCAAGCGCTGCTCGACCACTGCGATGCGGGCCCGCCCAAGCGCTGCTCCGGTTTCGTGCTGGTCGAAAACGACTTCAAGGGCGGCGGCTACAGCAGCGTGGCCGAAGGCATGCGCACGGTCGTGCCCCACGAGCTGTTTCACCTCGTGCAAGACGCCTACGACGCTGACGTCGAGCGTTGGTGGGCCGAGGGCAGCGCGCAGTGGGCGGCCAAGCAGGTGTATCCAGATTTGCGCGACCTCGAGCGGTTTTTGCCGGGGTACTTCGCCAATCCGTGGCGGCCGCTGAACATACCGCCGAGCGGCGTGGTGACCGACTTCTTGTACGCCACGGCGATTTGGCCGGTGTTCTTGAACGAGCGCTTCGACGTTTCGATCGTGCGCCAGATCTTCGAAGGCTTCGGTCCGGACCGGGCCGGCGTGCTGCCGACCACCGACCTGGTGCTGCAGGCGCAAGGCAGCAGCCTCGCGCAAGAATTCTTGCAGTTCGCGGCGTACAACGCCGCGACCGGCGCGCGCGCTCCGGACTCGGGCGGCTATGCGAACGCCGCCAACTATCCGCTCGTGCCCTTCAAAGCCGTCGACGCCTCGCAGGCGCTGCTCGTGCAGGACACGGGCTCTGGGCTGGGCGCGTTTTACTATTCGCTCACGGCCGACCCAGCCGTAGAGCTTTCGCTCGACGCGGACGCCACTCGAACGGCAGCGCTGTGGCTGCCGATGGCGGACGGCAAGGTTCAGCTCGACCAGGCCGCGCCGCTGCCGGTAGTGGCCGAAGGCGACGGCGTGGTGGTCGTGGCCGGGCAGAGCACGTCACGCACCGACGCGCACTTCAAGCTGAACGGCGCGCCGTCCGGCAGCGAAACCACCGGCAGCGCCGGCAGCCCCGGCGCGGGCACAGCCGCGACCGACGCGGGCGAGCCGAAGTCTTCCGGCTGCTCCTTCAGCGGAAATACCGGTCAAAGCGCGCCACGGAACGGCGCGCTGCTCGGGTTCGTGGTTATCTTGCTGGGTCGACGTCGGGCTCGCTCGAGACTCGCGAAAGGACCACGGTGATGCGCGTGCGGCTCGGTTCTCTCACCCTGCTCGGTGCCCTGGTGCTGCCCCTCGGCTGCAGCTCACAGGCCATCGACGACCAGAACACAGCGGCCGGCGACGGCTCGACCAGCGGCGGCAGCGGCGCGAGCGGCGGCAAGACCGCGACAGGCGGAAGCGCGACCAGCGGCGGCGGCAAGACGGCGAGCGGCGGCAGCCAAGCGGTCGTGCCCAGCGCTTGCAGCAGCGCGCTCCGGCAGTCACTCAGCTTGGTCGACAAGGTGTCGACCGGCAGCGTCTCGGTGCTCGACCAGACCGGCGACGAGCGCACGCTGTACATCGACGCCACCGCCGGCGGCATCAACGGCCAAGACAGCAACCCGTGGGTCTACGTGTCGCTCGCGACCGGCGAGGCCGTGGCGCTGACCGACCTCGACGCGCTCGACTCGACCGCCTGGGATTTGGCCTTCAAGCGCTTCATCGTGCGCACCAACGGCGGCGACAGCGGGCCGGGACAAGGTGGCGCGATTCGCATCGCGCTGCCCTGGGACAAGGTCGACGCATCGACGCTCGGCAATCAAATGCTGCCGAGCGAGAGCTGGTTCGACGCCGACTGCAACCTGAAGGTCGACGAGAACATGGAGCTTGTCACCACCTTCAGCGGCTGGAGCATGTACGACGAAGCGACGCACGTGCTGAACGCCGCGGACGTAGTGTTCATCACCGCCGGCGCCGACGGCTCGCTCTACAAGGTTGGCATCCTCGACTACTACAGCACGCCGACCGGGGCGCACGGCGCGGTCGCCGGTCGCTACAAAGTACGGGTCTTGCCGCTGCAATGACCGAGCGCAGCGGCGCGCAGGCTGGGCTCGGGCTTTCCGTGGCACTGGCGCTCGGCCTTGGGCTCGGCACGACCGCCTGCGGCAGCAGCGACGAAGCGCTCGGCCAGAGCGAGGCCAGCGTCTACGGCGGCGCGCCAGCGCCTGACGACACGGCCGTGGTCGCGGTCGTCAATTTTGCGGGCGGGCAATGCTCGGGCTCGCTGATCGCCCCAAACCTGGTGATGACGGCGCGTCACTGCGTGGCCAAAACGGCCGGCGCAGAGCTGCAAGTCGTGTGCGGCCAGACGATGTTCCAGCCGCCCGACAGCCCCGGCGCCATCTTCGTCGTGCCACAGCCTCAGATCAGCAACGACAAGGCAGACTATCTGGCCGTCGCCGAGATTCGCATGCCCGACGGCTTGAGCGACGATCTGTGCGGCACCGACGTCGTGCTCTTGCGCATGAAGGCCCCGCTCGCCGACATTGCGCCGCTGGCCCCGCGCGTCGATCAGCCCGTGGCGCCGCCAGAAACGTATTCGTCCGTCGGCTTCGGCCTCGACGAGTCACTCGCCGACAAGCCGTCCGGCGTGCGCAAGCGGCTCGACGGCCTGAAGGCGGTGTGCGTCGGGGCCAGCTGCAGCGACGCCGAGCTGCGCGACAACGAATGGATCGGTTCGGGCGGGCCATGCCAGGGCGACTCCGGCGGCCCCGCGCTCGACGAGAACGGGCAGATCATCGGTGTCGTGTCGCGCGGCACCAGTGGCTGCAAACAGCCCGTGTTCAGCGACATCGCGTCGCGCAGCGATTGGCTCAAATCGGAGGCGGTGCTGGCCGCCAACGCCGCGCGCCAAGCGCCGCCGAGCTGGGCGCCGTGCGACGGGCCGACGCCGTGCCTCGATCTCAGCCCGCCGTCCGACCCCACGCCCGCCCCCGACCCCGCGCCGAAAGACGACGGCCCCGCCACGACCTGCGCCCTCACCCGCGCGCCGACCCACGGCTCGTCGAGCTGGCTGCTGTTCGGCGCAGCCTTCGGCCTGCTGAGACGTCGAGCGCGGAAAAACACCTTCAAGCGTCGCTAGTCGTCGGCACGGCGCCTCTCGAGTCAGCGACGCGCGCCCGGCCGTGGTACAGCTGCGCCATGGCCTTTGGTGAGACGATCGCTGCCGACGAAGCCGCCCGCTTCGCTGGTTTCGCCGAGGAGCTCGGCGCGATGCAGAGCGAGCAAGCCGCGAAGATGGGCGGCAAGCCCGAGCGCGCGCTGCACGCCAAGCAGCACGTGGGCGCGGTGGGCGAGCTCGTGGTGAAAGCCCCGGAAACGGCGCGCGCCGGCGTTTTCTCGATGAGCGGCAAATCATGGCCGGTGTACGTGCGCTTTTCGAACGGCAGCGGCCGTCGTCAGCCGGACGCCACGCCGGACGTGCGCGGCTTCGCGCTGAAGCTGGTCGGCGTGCCCGGTACCAAGCTGATCGCAGGGCTAGAGTCGGCAGTGACTCAAGACTTCTTGTTCATCGATTCGCAGGCCTTGCCGTTCAGCACGCCCGACGAGTTCATGCAGTTCGTCCGGGCCGCCCGGGGCGGGCCCTCCAAGCTCTTGCCTGGTCTGATCTCGGCATTTGGCTTCGCGCGAGCGCTCGGCATCATTTGGGGCTCGCTCACCGCGGCCAAGGTCAAGTCGTTCGCCACGCATGCGTTCCACACGGCGGCGCCGATCGCGTTCGGCAAGACCGCCGCCAAGCTCGCGCTCTTCCCGAGCCCGAGCCCGAGCCCGAGCTCGGCCAAAGGCGCGGATTTTCTGCGGCAAGACCTGCTCGCGCGCTTGAAGCAAGCTCCGCTGGCTTGGACCCTGCGCGCCCAGTTGTTCGTGGACGAGCGAACCACGCCGATCGAAGACACCTCCGTGACCTGGACGGGCCCGTGGGTCGACCTCGCGACCTTGACGTTACCGAAGCAAGAGCTCGACTCGGCGCGCGGCCGCGAGATTTCCGACCTGGTAAACCAGCTGTCATTCGATCCCTGGCACGCCACCGAAGAGCACCGCCCCCTGGGTGCGATCATGCGTGCGCGTGGCGCGACCTACGGCAAGAGCGTGGGCGCGCGCGGCGCAGCGCCGGAGCCGAAGAGCGTGCTCAGCCTGTAACGTCGCCGCGGCCCAGCCGGCACAGCTCGAGGTAAACGGCCTCGTGAACGCCGGCGAGCGCGACCGCTCGCTCCAAAATGCCGCCGAGATCGCGCGCCGACCAAGCCGGAAATGTGCCCGAGCGCCCGCGTCGATGCGCGGTGCCGAGCAGCGCGCCCAAGTACGCGGCGAGCGGCCCGAGCTCTTCGGCCTTGAGCCGCGCCAAGCTGAGCTTGTCTTCTTGCGGCGTGAGCCGGCGCACCAGCACGTCGTAGCCGGCGATGCGGCTGGTGCCGAGCATGCGCGGCGGCTGGTCGAGGCAGGCTCGAAACGCAGCTTCGACCTCGACGGCGCGCGAGGCGCTGGGCGGCCGTGGCTGCAGAACATCGACGCTCGAACCGGGTTGCTCTTTCAGGTCGAACAGCCAACTGCCGTCGTCTCCGCCTTTGCCGCGCGTCAAAACAGCGATGCGAAATGAACCAAGACTGCCGGTGCCGGCGATGCGGAACGCCACGTCGAGCACCTCCAACTGCTCGAGTCGCGGGCCACCCGTCGCGGCCGTGCGCTCGACGAACAGCGCCAGCGCCTCCGGCACGGCGCGCACGATCTCGTCGGGAACGTCGGTATAGCGGTCGCCGCGCACGAAGTGGCGCTGGTGGCCTATGGCCTGGGTACGGTCGTCGAGCAGCTTTTTCTGCGAACGCGCGTCGACGCGCGCAACCAGCTCTGCCACGGCGCGCGGCGCCACGGGCAGCGGCACCTCGGTACAAGCAGCGGCCGCGTGACTCTTCAACAAGAGCTCGCACAAAGACAACACTTGGGGGCCGCTCTGCCCGAGCTCGCGACCAGCCAGCAGCAGGCTCGTCGTCAGCCGCAGCACGTCCCAACGCCAGGCGCCGCGCGTCGCCTCATCGAAGTCGTTGAGCTGGAAGGTAGCGTGACCCTTCTTCCACCCGCTCGCGTCGTGGACGGCCGGACTGAACGCGCCGAAGTTCTCGAGGTGCGCATCGCCCTGAATGAAACCAGTACCCTCGGGCCCAGCCGCCAGCTCCGCGTCGGCCGCGAGCAGCTCGTAGAAAAGCGGCGCGGCGCCGCGCAGAAACGCGAGCGGCGAAACGCTCATGCGCGCTTGCTTGCGCGCCAAGAGCGCGGGGTAGCGGGCGGTGTGCTGACGATCGAGCTCGAGCTGGCGTGCGGCGAGGCGTTTAGGCTCCACGCTCGCTACTGTAACCGATCCGCCCGTAGACCTCCGTCGCAGAAGGGCTGCCACGCCGCAGCTCGAATCGCAGAAACTTCCGTGCCGGCACCAGGCAAAGCCGTCCGCGCGCCACCAGAACAGGCCTCGGGCCCTGCGCGTTCTGGTCGTTCGTCTCGAGTCCCCTCAGATTTCACAGAGAGTCGAAGATGTCGGAGGACCGGCCGCCCTGATGCAACGAAATGGGCGTACGGGCCCTGCCGAGGTGGGGTTACAGTTGCGAAAGTCACTTCGTGTACGAAGTAATCTTAGTCACTTCGTGTACGAAGTAATCTTTAGTCACTTCGTATACGAAGTGACTTTCGAGACACGCGAAGGGGCCCCCCCCACGAGTTTCTTCCTAGTGGAGCCCCCGCGTTGGTCGCGGATTCTTCAAGCGTGAAACTCGCCGCTGTAGCCACCTGAGTTTCAGGTCAGTCGAGCCCCCGCGTTGGTCGCGGATTCTTCAAGCGTGAAACTCGCCGCTGTAGCCACCTGAGTTTCAGGTCAGGATGGGAGGACGGGAGGTCCGCGAGGTGAGCATTTGGGGTTTCGCGAGGCTGCACGCTTCACGACTTGTTGCGGTGTTTTGCGCCGAAGGCGCGCGAACAACAAAACCTCGCGGACCTCCCGTCCTAAGAAGAAACTCGCGTGGCTTGAGCCCCTCGCGCGACTCGAAAATCACTTCGGGTCCGAAGTGATTTTCGGAGCTCCAAGACCCCCAACTGGGCAGAGCACGTGGACTCGCCGTCCGTTTCACTGCATCAGAGACGTGCCGCGCGGCGAGACCGAGGGACGTCACGTGAGCTTCTGCAGGCGGGCCGCGGCTGTGCAGCCGAGGACGCGCCAGAGCTCACACGGCGTGTTGCAGGACGGCGCGGTAGCGCACCTTGCCGGCCGCCAGGCGCTCGCGCACCTCGTTCACCTTGTCGAGCGGGTAAGTCTCGATGCGCGGCTTGATTTTGCCGCGCGCCAGCAGCTGCAAGGCTTCGTACAGGTCGGAGCGCTCGTCTTGGCTGCTGCCGCGCAGCTGGCGCTGACCGAACATCAGCGCCATCGGCTGGATCGCGATGGCCGCGTCGGCGACGCCCATGTTGATCAGGCGTCCGCCCGGGCGTAGCCCGTTGAAAGCCGCGCTGATCTGCGATGCGGAATTGGTCGTGGACAAAATAATGTCAGCGCCGCCAACGGCTTGGAGCGCCTTGCCGGCGTCGTCGCCGCTCAGCACGACTTCGTCGGCGCCCAGCTCACGCAGCTCTTGCCGCTTGTCGGCTTGGCCGGTGATGGCGAAGGTCTCGAGCCCGACGGCCTTGGCCATCTGCACGGCCAAATGACCCAAACCGCCGACGCCCAGCACCGCCACGCGCTCGCCTGGCGCAGGCGACGCGTTGCGCAGGCCGCTCATCACCGTGTAGCCGGCGCAAAATAGCGGGGCCGCTTCTTCGAACGATACGCCTTCGGGGAGCAGCGCGCAGCCCGAGGCCCAAGCCAACATCAGCTCCGAATTGCCGCCGCCTACGTGCATCCAACTCTGCGCCTCACGGCACTTGTCTTGACGGCCGGTTTGGCAAACGTCACAGCGACCGCAGCCGTGTTGATTCCAAAACACGCCCACGCGATCGCCCACCTTCAAGTCGGTGACGCCCGCGCCCAGCTCGACCACGGTGCCGGCCGGCTCGTGGCCGGCAACGAACGGCGGCTTGAGCGGGAAGACGCCGTGATGCACGTGCAAATCTGTGCCGCACATGCCCGACGCCTGCACGCGAATCACGACTTGCCCGGCCGCAGGTTTGACCGCAGGAATGTCACGAAGCTGCCACGGCGCGTTGAACTCGGTAATGACTGCTGCTCTCATGTTGCCTCCGAAAACCACGATGGGTATGGGGAATCTTGTAATAGTGCGACGGGCGGCGCGCGATACCGGACGCTGCGCTTGTCTTGCCTGATTCTGCTATCGCGCTGCGAGCTGAGTTTGTGCCGAAGCGCCCTCGGCGCGGAAACGGCGCACGTAGGTGGCCGGCGCCGAGCCGAAGGCTTGCTTGAAGTCGCGCGTGAAGTGCGCCGCGCTTTCGTAGCCTACTTGCAGGGCGGCGTCGCCGGCTCGCAAACTTTGACCGAGCATTAGCTCGCGCGCGGCCTCGAGCCGCAGCTGCTTCAAGAAGCGCATCGGTGCCACGCGGGCGACCGCCGAAAACCGGTGAGCAAAATGCGAGCCGCTCATGCCGACGTGGCGCGCGACTTGGTCGACCGTGAGCGAACGTGTGGCGTTTTGGCGCATGTAGCGCATGGCCTCTTGAATGCTGGCGTCGCCTTCGCGCACCGTGCTGCGCACGAACGCCGCCGCGTCACAGCGCAAGAGCCGAAACACCAGCTCGTTCAGGATGAGCGGAGCGAGCACGCGGCGCTCGAGCGGGTCGTCGAGGGCGTGCAGCAGGCGCACGACGCCGCCGGCCACGGGGCCGTCGAGCGGCGACACGAAGGCCGGCACGGCGGGCGGCGGCGTTGAAACGGTTGGGGCCGCCGCGTCAGCCAGCGCCACCAAGGTGCGAGCTACGACTTCGGGCGACAGCGCGATGCAAAGCGCGAGGTAGGGCTTTTCGGGACTGGCTTCCACCACCCTGCCCTCGAGCTGCGTACCACCCGTGACGACGAGGTAGTGATTGGCGTCGTAGACTAGCTCACCCTCGGGAAATTTCCCGATTTTGCGGCCCTGGGCGGCGACGATCAGGCGCGGCCCGAAAACCGCCGTCTTCTGAAACCTGACTGGCGCTGACGCGCGATAGAAGTGCACGCCGGGATACGGCGCCTCGGTCACGCCGTCGTGCGTGGCGCGCGCTGCAAGCAGGTCGATCAACTCTTGCAGAGACGACACGCCGAGGTGCTTAGGACGCTCCCAGCGCATCCGCCAGCCCTCAGCCGCCTCAGCGCTTGCGGCAAAAACGGATGATGGAGCCTTCGCTACCACCGGCGATGATGTCGCCGCTCGCGGCGAACGCCGCGGAAACGACGTTCATGCCGAGCTCGCTCTGCGCGTGAGTCGACAGCTGCAGCAAGGTGCCGCCCGCGACGAGATTGCCGCCATCCGGCGAAAACTCGGCGTGCGGCGCGGTCAGCGACAGGGCCTGGGCACCCGCGCCACCACCGGCCAGCAGCAGGCGGTACGAGCAGGTGCCGATGGCTCCGGGCAATTGCGTTTGGCAGCGCGAAACGAGCAGGTGCCGGCCGTCGGGGGCGAAGATGACGCGGTTCATGGCGTCGTTGTCGTTTTGCGTCGCTGGCACTGGAGCGACGGGCCCCGGCGACACGGGACTCCAATCCTTCGTGAAGTAGGTTTCGAGCGCGCCTGTGACAAGAAACGACCCGTCCGCCGAAAAGGCGGCCGTCGAATTGCAGCTACTCGACGGCAAGCGGGTCACGAGCTCGCGCGTCCCGGCGTCGAAAACGTCTACGAAAAACTCACTGGCGCCGCCGGCCAGAAAGCGGCCGTCGGGCGAGAAATCGAAGTGCCTCCAGGGACAGTCGTTTACATCGACCGGCGGAGCCGGATCGAACAGCGTGACCCCCTCGGCACTAAAGACGGCACGACGGTCGCCCGAAATTGCCAAGAGCGAACCATCGGGCGAGAACTGCGAGGAGAAGCCCTGGGAGGTCTGGGCAACCCAGGCCAACGACGAGTCGCCAAAGTCGTCTGCCAGGTTCCAGACCAAGAACGCGAGGCTGTTGGCGGTGGCGAAGCGCTTGCCGTCGGGTGACACCGCAACACTGAGCACCGCGCGCGTCTGCCCCCCGAACGCCCGCACTGGCGTGCTGGTCGACGCGTCGAGCAGCATGAAGCGCCGTTCTGCCGTGCCTCCGCCGACTTCGAGCCCGACGTGCTGGCCGTCAACCGATAGCCACAATGGACGCGAGAGGCTCGGTAGCAGCTCGGCCACGAGCGTGGCGTCGTCGCTGCGCAGGACCCGGCGGCCGAGCAGCACGAACGAGCCGTCGGCTGAAAACAGCGCAGCTTGGGTGGCGGAATCTGCGGCGAGATCGGCCAAAAGCGCGCCGTTCGCGCGATCGAAGAGCTGAGCGCGGGTGCTCGACACGTACGCCACGCGATCGCCCGCAGGCGAGAGCACGAGAGCCTTGATGTCTTGAGCGTCGACGGGGAGACTGGTGGGCTCGCTGGGTTGACCGGTGGCGTCGAAGACCGCAAAGCTCCCGGGGTCTGTCGGCCCCACGAACTGGTCCGACTGGAACGCGACCGCGTAAAGCCACAGTGGCACCCGCGCGACGACGCTGCCGCTCGCGAGCTCGACCGCGCACGTGGCTTGATGGGTAACGTCGTCGATCCCCGGGCTGGCACCGAGCAACAGGTGCTGGCTATCTGCGGCAAATCGGGCCTCCGCGCCGCAGGTCGGGTCGAACGGCGGCAGCGTCGACATCAGGCTGCCGTCGAGGGTACTTCGCACCCTCATCACCCCATCCAGCTCGCGCTTCGCCGACAGCTTTCCGTCGGGCGAGAACACGGCAGGGAGCCCGTTGTCGATCGAGCGATCGTGCAGCGTGTACGGGGTTTCGTCGCCGCGGTAGAGCAAGACACTTCCGCTCAGCAGCGTCACTGCTACGCCGTCGGTTCCAACCGGGACGATGCCTGCTGGCAGGTCGGTGTCGGGCGCGATGCGGCCGCACTCGGACCAGTCTGCGGCCGAAAATCCTTGGTTTATCTGCGGCGCTCCGGCGGTTCCCGCTGACCCGGCGCTGCCCGGCGGCGGAAAGACTACCGCTTGGCGGGCCGGGGCAGCGTCTTCACAGCCGACCAGCGCCAGCGCGCTGAACAGCCACCACGGGCTCGTCCCCCGCCACCCAACACGACCCTCAGCCACGTTCCTCTAGTTGCCAGAGAGCGCAAAGTCCGTGTCGGGGCAACACCGGTCGGCTCGGTTTCGTGGGGGAAATGCCTACAGGGCGCTCGCGCCGGCCTGGGCGACTTGGGCGTCTTCGGCAGAAGTGAGGCCCGACACGCCGATCGAGCCGATGACCAAGCCGTTTTGCAGCAGCGGCAGCCCGCCTTCGAGCGTGATGATGTCGGAGGCGACCGACAACAGCCGCAGGCCGCCGCCGGCCACGATGTCTTCGAAGACCTTGGTGGCGCGGCGAAAGCGCACCGCGGTTTCGGCCTTGCGTTGCGCAAGCTCTACGGCGCCCAAGTTGGCTTGGTCGAGCCGATGCAAGACCGCCAGGTGACCTGTGCTGTCGAACACGGCGATCACCACTGGAAAGCCGTGCGCTTTGGCGAACGCCTCTGCGGCGTCGACCACGCGCTTGGCCGACTCGAGCGAAATGGGCGGGCCATAGTGCGGGGGAATTCCGGCGGGAGGTGCAGCGGACGGGGCGGGCTTGGCATCGTTCGTCGTCATGGCGGCGCGTCAGCATAGACGCGCTCAGGTCGCTTCGCTAGCCGCAGCGTCCGACATTTGCTGTTCGTACAGCCGCGCGTAGAGCCCACGCTGCTCGAGCAGCGTGCGGTGATTGCCCACCTCGACGATGCGCCCGTGATCGATGGACACGATGCGATTCGCCTTTTGAATCGTCGACAAGCGGTGCGCGATGATCAGGCTGGTTCGCCCGGCCAAAAGCGGCTCGAGCGCAGCCTGAATCAGCCGCTCGTTGCTCGAATCGAGCGAGCTGGTCGCCTCGTCCAAGATCAAGATCTTCGGGTCAGCCAAGATGGCTCGGGCAATCGCGATACGCTGCCGCTCGCCGCCCGACAGGCGATAGCCGCGCTCACCGACGAGCGTGGCGTAGCCTTGGGGCAAGCCGGCGATGAAATCGTGAATTTGCGCCGCGCGCGCCGCTTGCTCGAGCTCTTGGGTGGTGGCCTCGGGGCGCGCGTAGCGCAGGTTGTCGGCGATGCTGGCGTGAAACAGGTAGGTCTCTTGCGAGACGACCGCGATGTGCTGGCGCAGCGTGCGCAGCGTGATCTCGCGGTAGTCGTGACCGTCGAGCAGAATGCGCCCGGCACTGGGGTCGTAGAGGCGCAGCGTCAGGGCGGCGAGCGTGCTCTTGCCGGCACCAGAGGGTCCCACCACGGCCACCGATTCACCCGGGGCGATCTCGAGCTCGATGTTCTCGAGCGTAGCGGCGTCGTCGCCGTAAGAGAAGCTGACGTTCTCGAACTTGAGCGCGCCCTGCACGTGCTCGAGCGCCCGCGCGTTCGGCGCATTTTTGATCTCCGGCTCGAGATCGAGCACGCCGAGCACGCGCTCGAAATAGCCGTAAGAGGTTACGATGTCGACGTGCACGCCCGCCAAATCGGAGGCCGGCGAATACAGTTTTCTGAGCAGCGCCACGAAGGCGAGCACGGTGCCGAGCCCCACCTGATTTTTGATCACCAAGTAGCCGCCCACCGCGAACACCAAGGCGGGCCCCAGGTCTTCGAACAGCTTCATCAGCATCTGAAACCAGCGCCCGACCAAGTTTTGATGCAGCGAAGCCGACTGCAGCTCGAGCGCCTTCTCGCGCAGGCGGCGCGTCTCACGCTTGCGCGTACCGAACACCTTGATCAAGAGCACACCCGAGACCGACAGCGTCTCCATCAAGATGCCGGTCAGCTCGGCCATCCGCGCCTGCGTTTGCTTCTTGAGCTGTTTGCGCTGCTGACCGACCTTCTTGGCCGGGAACACGAACAGCGGCAGTGCCGACAGCGCAACCAGCGCCAGCCGCCAATCGAGCACGACCAAAAGCGTGATCGAGACTGCCAGGGTCAGCGTGTTTTGCAGCAGCTTGACCAGGTTGTCTTGCAGCGCTTGGCCGATGCCCTGCACGTCGGTCAAGACGCGGGATATCACCTCACCCGGTTTGGCGTTGGCGAAGAACGCCAACGACTGGCGCTGCACGTGCGAAAACAGCTCGAGCCGCAGGTCGTACATGACTTGCTCGCCGATCCACGCGGCCAAATATTTGTGTGCGACGCCGAGCAGTCCGGCCAAGAGCGGACCGACCACCATGCCCAGGCAGAGCCAGAGCAGCTCGCTCGTGTGGCGCTCGGGAATCGAGTGGTCGACGATACGTTTGATGAAGAGCGGCGGCAGCCCCGCGGCGAGGGCGGCCAGCGCGATGCTGCTCACCACCCAGAACACCTGCCGCCGATACGGCTTGAAATAGCCTAAAATCCGCGAGAGCGTCACGCGCTCGATGGGCCGCGGGCCTTCCTGCACCATGCTTCCCCCAGTGTAGCTCCCACCCGCCCGAACCGATCACCAGCCGGCCTTTTCGAGGGGGTTTCACAGGAATTTGTGGCTTTTTTGCCTGCGCCACAGATTTCTTTTCCTGCTCCTCCGTGCCTAGGCTCGGGCGAGCCATGCCTACAGCCGTTCCTGTTCCGCTCCGCGTGAGCCGGCTGATCGTGGGCGGCACGGCGGCGCTGATTGCAGCCCTTTTGCTGGTGGCTGCCACGGGCGCGCTTTACGCGTCGGCCGTGCACCGGGTAGAGCACACGCTCGAGGTCAGAACCGAGGTGGACGCCTGGACGCTGACGATGCTGCAAGTGCAGAACGACTCGCGCGGCTTCGTCGCCAGCGGCGAGGCCGGCTTCGTCAAAGACGACCCAAAGTTGCTGGGCCGAGAACGCCAGCACGTCTCGGCCTTGCGCAGGTTGGTTGCCGACAACGCGGCGCAACAGGCCGCGATCGAACGCGCCAATCGCGACGCCGAGGGCGCGCTCGCCTACTTTGCCGACGAGAACGCCTTGGTGCGCGCCGGCAACAGTCGACTGGCCCTCGAGCGGCTCGCCGACGGTCAAGGTGAGCGGTTGATGGTGCGCTTCCGCGCTTCCGCGGCCAGCGTCCGCGATGGCGAACAACGACTGCTCGAAGCGCGCCGCCACGCTGCAAACCAGCGCGCTTGGGCGACGCTGGTCGGCGCCGCGCTGGCGGCGGCCGTTGCATTCGTTCTGCTGCGCTTCACCTGGAGCCGCGAGCTGAAGCACGTGAACGAGGTAGGCAGCTTGGCGCGGCTGGCGCGCCAACGGCTGCGTTCTCTCGCAGACCTGGCGGCAGCGCTGGCCGAGGCTCGAACGAGCGCCGAGGTGGCGGAGGTCGTCGTCGACCACGGCCTACGCGCCGCAACCGGCGACATCTGCACCCTGTACAGCTTGGACGCGCGTGGCGAAACGCTCGAGCTGTTGGGAGCACGCGGCGTCGACGCGGAGCTGGTCGAAAAAATCCGTACCATCTCGGCGACCCAGGGCAATCCCGAGACCTTCGTAGAGATGAAAGCGGGGCGCTCGGTCTGGGTCGAAGACCAAGCCGGCTATCTGGCGATGTATCCCGAGCTCGCCGGCGCCAAGGTGGCAGGGCGTCGCGCCCAGGCCTTTTGGAGTGTGCCGCTCGTGGCCGAAGGGCAGCCGCTCGGTCTGCTCGGTGTCGGCTTCTACGCGCCGCGCTCGTTCACGGCGGACGAGCGGGCGTTCGTCGACACGCTCGCTCGCCAATGTGCTCAGGCGCTCTTGCGCGCTTCGCGCCGCGAGGCCGAAGATTCGACGCGTCGCTGGTTCAGCACCACGCTGCGCAGCATCGGCGACGCCGTGATCGCCACGAGCGAGCGGGGCCGCGTGACGTTCATGAACCCGGTCGCCGAACGTTTGACGGGCTGGCTCGAGGCCGACGCGCTGAATCAACCACTCGAGGCCGTATTTCACATCATCTCCGAGCGCACGCGCGCCGTCGTAGAGAGCCCGGTCACCAAGGTGCTGCGCGAAGGCAAAGTCGTGGGACTGGCGAATCATACCGTGCTCTTGCCCAAAACCGGGGCAGAGGTTCCGATCGACGACAGCGGCGCGCCGATTCGCAACGAGGCCGGAGACATCGTGGGCGTGGTGCTGGTATTCCGCGACGTAACGCTCGAGAAGCGGCGCGAGAGTCGCAACGAATTTCTGGTGCGCGCCGGCCAGGCGCTGGTTTCGTCGCTCGACTACCAAACGACGCTCGGCACCGTGGCGCGCTTGGCCGTGCCGCAGCTAGCCGATTGGTGCGCGGTCGACCTGGTCGACCCCGAAACGTCGCAGTTCAAGCAAGTGGCGGTCGCGCACGTAGATCCCGCAAAAGTGCGCTACGCCGAAGAGCTGGGCAAACGCTACCCACCGCCACAAGACGCAGAAAGCGGGGTGGCGCAGGTGATTCGCAGTGGCAAGTCGGAGCTCTATGCCGAGCTGCCCCAGGCGCTGGTCGAGTCACGCGCGCGCGATTCGGACCACCTGAACATCATCCGCGAGCTCAAGTTGCAGTCGGCCATGGTGGTGCCGCTACGCGGGCGCGACAAGACGTTCGGCGCCATGACTTTCGTCTACGCCGGTTCCGAGCGCCGCTACAACGCAGAGGACCTGGCGTTCGCGGAGGACCTGGCTCAGCGCGCAGCGCTGGCCATCGAGAACGCCCTGGCGCTCCAGGCGACCGAGCAGGCGCGCAAGCAAGAGCGCTGGATGCGCGAAGAGGCCGAGCGCACCAATCGGTTGAAAGACGAGTTTCTGGCCACGGCCTCGCACGAGCTGCGCACGCCGCTCAACGCCATTTTGGGCTGGACGCTGACCTTGCAGCGCAATTCGATCGACGTCGAAACCGATCGCGCCTTGGTGGTCATCGAGCGCAACGCGCGGGCGCAGGCCAAGTTGATCGAAGACGTGCTCGACGTGTCGCGCATCGTGAGCGGCAAATTGGCGCTTCACTTGGGGCCAACCAGCGTGGTCGCGGCGGCGCGGGCGGCGGTCGAGACCATCACGCCCGCGGCCGAGGCCAAAGGCATCTCGGTCGTGGTCGAGGCGGTCGACGAGCGTTCCACGATCACGGCCGACGCCAATCGACTGCAGCAAATCATTTGGAATTTGTTGTCGAATGCCGTGAAATTCACGGCCAAAGACGGCAGCGTGCTGCTGCGTGTCTACCGCGAGGGCTCCGACGTGTGCATCTCGGTCAAAGACGACGGAGAGGGCATTCGACCCGAGCTCTTGCAAGCCATCTTCGAGCCATTCCAACAGGCCGATTCCTCCACGACCAGACGTCACGGGGGCTTGGGTCTGGGGCTATCGATCGTCAAACAGCTGATCGCCGCGCACGGCGGCTCGGTTCGCGCCGAAAGCGACGGCCCGGGCAAAGGCGCGACCTTCACCGTGCGGCTACCGGTACGAGCCGTCAGCGACAGGGGCGACGACAGCAATCCCAGCGCCAGCACGGAGTACGATCCGCTCGTCGCGACGGCCCATCACGCTCGACTCGACGGGCTGCGCGTGCTGGTGATCGATGACGAGCCCGATGCGCGAGCCCTCGTACAAGAGATCTTGCGCCAGCACGGCGCCGAGGTGTTCGTGGCCGAATCGGCGGCGCACGCGCGGCAAGCGCTGGCGGCCGCGCAACCCGACGTCATCGTCAGCGACATCGGCATGCCTCAAGAAGATGGCTACTCGTTCATTCGCAGCGTGCGCGCGCGTGGCGGCCGCATGCCGGCCATCGCGCTCACGGCGTACGCCAGCCAACAAGACGCGCAGCGCGCATTCGTAGCCGGCTTTCAGAAACACGTGACCAAGCCGGTCGAGCCCGCCAGACTCGTCAGCGTGGTGGCGAATCTGGGCGGGCGAAGCTTGTAACCCGCTCCGCGATGACGAGGTGCATGTGCCGAACGCGCTCCGCCGCCTTACCGATCTCCGGCGAGAGCGTAAGTCCCAGGCTCGGCAAGTCGTGATCTGTGAGCACGCTGAAGCCGTAGCGCGCGAGCAGCTCCCGCATTTGCTCGGGCTTCATGGCAGAGCGCAGTGGCTCGCCCAGCCGCCGTAGCAGTAGCCCCACCGCCTTCAGGATCAGCGCCGGCACGTGGTAGAGGACAAGCAGCCGGCTGCCGGGAGCGGAGCGGCGCTCGACGACGGCCAGCGTGGCCTCGATGTCGTTGCGAGAGAGGTACATGACCACCCCCTCCCACACCCAGGTCGTGGGGCGTGTTTCGTCGTGGCCGGCCGCCCCGAGCGCGCCGGCCAGGGCGTCACGCTCGAAGTCGACGGGCACGAAGCGAATGTCGCACGACACCGGGGCGAGCCGTTTGGCTCGCTCGCGCTTTTCGCGTTGAGAATCGGGATGATCGACCTCGAACACCGAAACATTGCAGAGCTCGGGCATGCGCCACGCCCGACCGTCCAGCCCCGCTCCCAAAATCACGACCTGTGGCGAAGCGGCCGCGCGAATCGCATCATCGATGGCCACCGTGCGCGCCACCATCATCATGGCCTGAGTCCGGTGGTACTCGCGGGCGAGCCGCTCGCGCAGGCTGCGGGGCTCACTACCAGTCCGCTCCCGCTGGACCTGCCGCTGGACCTCCTCCGGCAAGAGCTCGAGCGCGGTGGGGTCGTCGAACCTTCCCGGCGCAAGCCTGCCGTGAGCCAGGGCTCGCCCCATGCACACGTACTCGGCGGTCTTGCTGCTTTGGCCCTGCTTCATGCTTTCGCCAAGCTTTGCATGCCAAAACCTGGCGCGTTGGGTCATTTTGCCACACAAGTCCAGACGCTTTTCGGCGGCGCCCGCCCTCGCCCGATCATGCGGCGAGAGAAAAGTTGATTCAAGGACTCCCACTCCCTACCGTTATGGGTTCTTGGACTGCGCAAGGGTCGGAAGCGCTTCCCCACAAAGCTTCCGCAAGATCCGTGAGCGCTCATGGCGGACACCTCTGCTGAAGCCGGCCGACACAACGACCCCACCACCCTGGGCAGGGTGCTCTTGGTCGACGATCAGCCCGAGCTACGCCGGCTGTTTCGCCGCAGCCTGGGCCGCGCCGGCTACGTCGTGGTCGAAGCCTGCAACGGCGGAGTCGCCGTCGAGCTGGTGCAGCGGCTGCATTTCGACGTGGTCATCAGCGACGTGCAGATGCCCGACATGAGCGGCCTCGAGCTGCTCGAAGCGCTGACCGAGCAAGATCCAGACTTGCCCGTCGTGCTCACCTCCGGCTCCCCCAATCAGCTCACTCCGCGCGAGGCGGGCGAGCTGGGCGCGTTCGCCTACCTGGTGAAGCCGGTTTCGTTCGAGACCATGCGTGAAACGGCCAGCCGCGCCATCGACATACGTCACGCGCGCGCTGCCGCCAAAGAGCTGTTCGAGCCCCTGACCTCGGTCCAGCGGCTGCGCGTGCCTCGCCCCGACGACTACGACGTCTGACGTAGCTGCTCTTTCAGCCGGTTGGCGCGCCGGGGTGCCACTGATAGAGCGATCGGGTGACCCAGCCGACCTCCCCATCGCGCGAGCAGCTCCTCTACAACTTGTACGAAGCGGCAGAGCTCGAGCACAACTTGATGTGCACCTATCTGTACGCAGCCTTCAGTCTGCGCTCGAGTGAGGCCGAGGGTTTGCAGCCAAAAGAGGCCGAAACCACCGGCCGCTGGCGGCGAGCCATCCTGCAAATTGCGATCGAGGAGATGGGCCACCTGGCAGCCGTTTGGAACATCAGCGCCGCGCTTGGCGGCGCTCCACGCTTCGGTCGCGGCAATTTTCCGCTCGATCCGGGGCTCTTGCCGGCCGGCATCGTGGTCAAGTTGGCGCCCTTCGGCGAGCCAGCGCTGCAGCACTTCGTCCACCTCGAACGACCAGAGAGCTCGGCGGAGCCGGATGGGCAGGGCTTCGCGCCGGAGTTGTCGTTCACGCGCGCCGGTGCCGTGCGGCGCCTCACCCCGTTCGTCACCGACTACCAAACCGTCGGTGAATTTTACGCCAAGCTCGGCGACGACTTGCAAGCGTTTGCCGACCAGCACGGCGAAGCGCTGGCGTTCTGCGGTGACCCGGCGCTGCAGCTGTCGGAGAATGAGGTGCCCTTGTTGGGGACCAAACCCGTGCGCTGCTTGAAGACAGCGCTGGCCGCCTTCACGGCCATCCGTGAGCAAGGCGAAGGCGCGCCCGAGCATTCCGATACGTCGCACTATTCGCGCTTTTTGGCGATCCACGGCGAGCTTTCTAGGCTCAAGGCCGAGCGCCCGGATTTTTCGCCGGCCTTTCCGGCCGCTCATAACCCGGTGCTCCGGCGACCGCTGCGCCCGGAAGGCCGAGTTTGGCTCGAAGACGAGACGGCGGCCAAAACCGTCGACCTCGCGAACAGCGCGTACGGGCTGATGCTGCGGCTGCTCGCCTACTCATACTTGCTGCCGCGTCCCGAAGCCGAAAAGTCGCTGGTCGTCGAGCTTGCCATGGGCTTGATGCGTGCCGTGACGCCGCTCGGCGAGCGCGCGGCGCGTCTACCGGCAGGTCCCTCCAATCCAGATTGTCACGCGGGCATGAGCTTCACGAACCTGCGCGACGCAGCTGCGTTTCCGCCCAGCGCGGGCGCGCGCCACGCCTTCGTCGAGCGTCTGACCGAGCTCACGCAAGCCGCAGTCGAGCTGAACCACGACGGCGACGAACGCACCGCGAGCACGCTTCGGCAACTGCAAACCTTGCACGAGCGCGCCGTGCGAGGCTTCGCGATCGCCGACGCGCGAGCCGCAACCCGCGCAGCGGCGCCCGCGTCAGCGCCGACACCGAACGCCGCGGCGCCCGCAACAGCCGCGGCAGCGAACGTCGCGGCTCCGACGCCAGCCGCGGCAGCTTCGTCACCTGCCACCACGGCGTCGGGCATCCCGATACCGCGCGTCGAAAACGGCGTCGAGCACATCGCGGGCAAGAGCCTCACGCTCGTTTACGAGGGCAAACGCTGCATTCACGCGCGGTTCTGCGTCACCGGCGCGCCGGGCGTTTTTCTGGCCAACGTCAAAGGACCCTGGATCCAGCCGGACGGCATCGAAACGGCGCGGCTGATCGAAATCGCTCACGCTTGCCCGTCCGGCGCCATTCGCTACGAGCAGCGCGACGGCGAGCCGAACGAAGCCGCGCCTCCGGTCAATCTGCTGACCGTGCGCGAAGGCGGTCCCTACGCCGTGCGCGGCGCGCTAGCGGTCGGCGGTAACACGTCGAGCTTTCGCGCCACCTTGTGTCGCTGCGGAGCATCCAAGAACAAGCCGTACTGCGACGGCTCACATCACGACATCGGGTTCGCTGCCAGCGGCGAACCCGCGACCGGTCAGGCCGAGATGCTCGAGGTGCGCGACGGCCCGCTCGAAGTCGAGCCGCAACCCGACGGCCCGCTACAAGTGCGCGGAAACCTCGAGATCGTCAGCGGCACCGGTCGCGTCGTCGCGCGGCTCACGCAGACGCGCCTCTGCCGTTGTGGCGGCAGCGCCAACAAGCCGTTCTGCGACGGCAGCCACGCCCGCATCGGCTTCCGTTCGTAACCGGTGGGTGTGGCAGGCCGTGCTCCTGGCGGGGCTGCCCAGCTGGGCAGCCCAAACAGAAACAGGGCCTACCCCGATCAGCTGACGTTCTTCATCCACCCGGAGAGGTCCGTTCTGGCCGCTTCGAAAAGGTGCTATCCGGGGACCATGACCCAAGAAGCTGCACTTCCGCCCGCGTTTTCAGCAGGAAATGTGGCGGTCGTGACCGGCGCGGCCAGTGGTATTGGCCGCGCGGCTGCGCGCACTTTCGTGAAGCTCGGCATGAAGGTGGCGCTGGCCGACCTCGAAGGGCCCGCGCTGAACAGCGCGGCCGAGGAGCTCGCCGGCCTTTCGGGCGAAGCGCAGAACGTGCTCGCCTTGCCGACCGACGTCAGCCGTCTGGCGGACCTCGCCCTGCTACGCGAGGTCACGTTCGAGCGCTTCGGCGCCGTGCACGTGCTGATGAACAACGCCGGGGTGGGCAGCAATCCGGGCCTACCTTGGGAAAACGGCGCCGCCTGGAAGGCGCTGGTCGACGTCAACCTATGGGGCGTGGTGCACGGCGTCGAAGCCTTCGTGCCGCGCTTGCTCGACGGCGGAGCGCCCGCCGTGATCATCAACACCGGCTCCAAGCAGGGCATCACCAGCCCGCCGGGCAACGCCGCCTACAACCTGTCGAAGGCCGCGCTACGCAACTATACCGAATCGCTGGCGCACGCGCTCCGCGCCGCGTCCGAGGGCCGCATTTCCGCGCACCTCTTGATCCCCGGCTTCACCTACACCGGCATGACGGGCAGCGGCGAAAAGCCGCCTGCGGCCTGGTCGCCCGAGCAAGTCGTCGAGTTCATGCTGCACGGCCTACGGCGCGGCGATTTCTACATCTTGTGCCCGGACGGCGCCGTCGATCGCGCGACCGACGAGCGTCGCATGCAGTGGTCGATCGACGACATCATCAAGAACCGCCCGGCGCTGTCGCGCTGGCATCCTGACTTCGAAGCCGAATTTGCGGCGTACATGCGCGCGCCTCGGGACTAAACCGGGTAGTCTTTGCTCACCCAAAGCGCGCGCACGCGTCGTCGTTCAGCGGCTGTTCGCGCGCTGGCGGGCTTGGCCCTTGAGCTCGCGCAGCTTGCCCGCCGCACGCATTTTGTTGTTGCCTAGCGCCGCGCCGACGCGGTTCTTGAGCGCGCCCGTGGTCTCTTCGACCGTGCCTTGGACGCGCCCAGCTGCTTTCGCAGCCTGCTCTTTGGCGCGGCCTTTGGCTTCGCTCACTGCGCCCTCGGCTTGCATGCGCTCGTTTCCGACGAGCTTGCCGATGCCAGCCTTGATTTTGCCACCGAGCTTCTCGGCGGCGCCTTCACTACGTTTGCTTGCGTTGCTCATTTGGGGCTCACACTCCTGGCCTTCGCTACAGCAACACTCGTGCCGCGAGTTTTGGGCGCGAAATGCCCGCCCAACGCGGCAATGCGCCCCAACCGAGCGGAAACGGCGTGGCGCGTCTTTGACCACTCCGGCCCGGGGCCGGCCCGCCGGAGCAAATCACAATAATTTCCGCATGTTACTGATTTCTGAGAAAACTGCGGCGCGGCATGTCGAAAATGCGGCGTCGGCTCCGACGTCTGGATAAGCGCCACGAGAGGCGCTGTGAAGAAAGGTAACTCGCAATGAAGTTCATGTTGATGATGAATGCGCCGCGCGGAGACGGCGATTGGGGCGTGAAGAACTGGACGATGGACGAGCTGAAGGCTCACATCGGCTTCATGAAAAACTTTGCGCGCGACCTCAAGAACGAGGGCGCGCTGGTCGGCGCCGAAGGCCTCGCGCCGCCCGGGCAAGCCCGCGTCGTGCGCGCCAGCAAGCAGGACCGCTCGCCTGAGGTCACTGACGGTCCGTTTGCAGAAGCCAAGGAATTTTTGGCCGGCTATTGGATCGTCGACGTCGAGACGCCCGAGCAAGCCTACGCGATCGCGGCCCGCGCCTCCGTGGCACCGGGCCCCGGCGGCAAACCGCTCTACATTCCGATCGAGGTGCGCGAGGTCATGAGCGCCCCACCGGTCGAAGTGTAAATGCTGAGCGCACGCAGCTGAGGAAGTCATGGAGCACGGCGCCGAGCAGCTAGTGCGCGAGCTTTCGCCGCGGGTACTCGGCGCGCTGGTGCGACGTTACGGCGACTTCTCGGCCGCCGAAGACGCCCTGCAAGAGGCGCTGCTCGTGGCTTCGACGCAGTGGCCCAAAACCGGCGTGCCCGACAATCCGCGCGCCTGGTTGATTCAAGTTGCAGCGCGGCGCATCACGGATCAGCTGCGCAGCGAAATCGCGCGCCGGCGGCGCGAAACGACGCTGGCGGCCGAAACGCCAGACGACGAGCGGCTGTTCCCGGCTCCTGACAGCGCCGAGGAGCCGGAAAAGGACGACACGTTGTTACTCTTGTTCATGTGCTGCCACCCGGCCTTGTCGAAAGCTTCCGCGATCGCGCTCACGCTGCGCGCGGTCGCGGGGCTCACGACCGCCGAGATCGCCAGCGCGTTTCTGGTGCCAGAAGCCACGATGGCTCAGCGCATCAGCCGCGCGAAGCAGCTGATCAAGAAGTCGGGCACGGGCTTCAGCATGCCGACCGAGGCCGAGCAGGACGAGCGGCTGGCTTCGGTGCTGCACGTGCTGTACCTGATCTTCAACGAGGGCTACACGGCAAGCTCTGGCGAGAGCCTGCAGCGCGTCGATCTGGCGAGCGAAGCCATCCGGCTGACTCGCGCCGTACAACGCTTGCTGCCCGACGACGGCGAGGCGGCGGGCCTGCTGGCGCTGATGCTGCTGACCGATGCGCGGCGCCTGGCGCGCTCGGGACCCGACGGCGAGCTGATTCCGCTCGACGAGCAAGACCGCACGCGCTGGGATGGCGAAGCAATTGCGGAGGGTGTTGCGCTGGTGAGCCGCGCGCTTTCGCGAGGCGCGGTCGGCGCGTACCAACTGCAGGCCGCGATCGCCGCCTGCCACGACGAGGCGGCCATCGCCGAAGACACCGATTGGCCGCAGATTCTCGCGCTCTACGGCCTGCTGCAGCACATGTCGGACAATCCCATGCTGACGTTGAACCGCGCCGTCGCGGTCGCCATGGTGCATGGCCCGCGCGCCGGGCTCGAGCTGCTCGAGTCGCTCGATGCCGACGCCCGACTCGAGCAGCACCACCGCTTGGCGGCCGTCCGCGGTCACCTGTACGAAAAGGTAGGTGAGCTGCCAGCCGCCATCGCTTGCTTTCAAGCAGCGGCCGAGCGCACGTCGAGCCTGCCCGAGCGCAACTACCTGCAGCTCAAGGCCGCGCGGCTGCGCGAGCGCCTGCAGTAGCTGGGCGGGGCGCCGGCCGAACTCTTCGCTGGCAGGAATTGTGCGCCGTCACAGAAACTCTCCTGCGCTCCTTCAGGGCACGTACACTGAAGAACTACGGTCGTTCGAAGCCTCGAGCGCCGGTCGACCATTGTGCTCTCACCACTTCCGCGAATGAGGCACCCTGACATGCTGAGCTCCCGACTGCGGGCGAGCGCCCCGGCCCTATTGCTGTGCGCGCTGGCCATCGGCTGCGGCGACAACGCCCCTGCCACGAACAACACACCGGTAACCACGGGCGGAAGCGGCGCAGGCGGAAGCGGCGCGGGCGGAGGGCCGAGCGCCGGCACGGGCGGCAGCGCCACGGCAGGACAAACGACGGGCGGCTCGGCGATCGGCGGCACGAGCATGGCCGGCGGCGGCGCGGGCGGCAGCAGCGGCGGCGGCGGCGGCGGCGGCACAGCGGGTGCCGCTGGCAGCGGTGGCAATGCCGGCGCGGGCGGCGCCAGCGGGGCAAGCGGCAGCGGCGGCGCCGGCTCCTGCTCCAAGATGGGCGTGCAAGCAGCTCCGGGCACCGACGGCGACGGCAAGAAGCAAGTCGACGGCCCCTACAAGCCCGCGCCCGAAACGCAGATGCATCTGAACAACGCGCCCGTCGGCGCCATCAACGACATGCCGGTCGGTGGCAA
>Ga0307516_10001562_pt1 | contig 31503 bp, 46 predicted proteins | sample 19_EM_MG_FD_203310 | JGI IMG/M metagenome (GOLD analysis project Ga0307516, IMG submission 203310) | Populus trichocarpa ectomycorrhiza microbial communities from riparian zone in the Pacific Northwest, United States - 19_EM | ecosystem: Host-associated > Plants > Roots > Unclassified | place... | reverse complement strand
ATAGAGTACTAGCATTATTATGTCTTTACTTTCAAATATACTTAGGATTCCCACTTGACTGTGGTGATATCTAAAGTCAATATAAACTGGCGCTTTCCTCCACCATACTCTCTCTCTCTAAGCTTATCTATGTGTGAGCCCACAATGCTTGATTCTCAGCATAGTCTTTGGATTATGCTTTGAGAAGATAATTAAGTGGTTGCCCTAACAGTCGGGTAACCTTGCAGAAAGAAGACCTAGGAAAGATGAATACTCTGTGATCTAGCCTACACGTGCGAGTACTGTTGATTGTCGGGGTCGGAGGTGTTGCCTGATAGCTTCTTGTGTGCCTCTCTCTGTTGCTAGTAGAAACTGTCTGGTCTGCTCTGTCCAACCCAGTACAGTCGCCAGTATCTTTTCCGAAGATCAGATATGTCGGCCTATGTGTCCACCCTGTGCGTTGGACTCAATGTTACACGTGGGGGTAAAGGACATCTACTCGATATGAGATAGGTTTGTCGAGCTGTCTCTTTAATCTTAGAGTCCAGGTGTGGGGTAAAAATGTACAAATACGAGAGGAGTCAATGGTAATGGTTGTAGAGCTGTAAGCAGGCGAGGTGGAGAAGTTGTATTCTTCTGTTAAGACACACTAAACCTATCACTAGGCTTTCATAGGCTTACAAGAATCAAACAACAGAAATGTGAAGGGAGAAGTTTATATTGACCAGAAGTCCTCACACTAGGTTATAGTGGAGTTCTTAAGAGAATACAACTAGAGTTACAGGTTTTGGGCTACTCTATATATACTATACTAGCCAAGACTTATCAACCAATAGGATATGGTCCAGATATTCTCCAATAGGATATGAGCCAGAGATAAGAAGATAAGAGATAAGAGATAAGAGATAGCCAAACAAGGACAAACAAAGATAAAATGAAATGAAGTCAGATTCATATTGTTGACCTTTTATAATATTGTCCACAAAGCCAAACAATAACAAACAAGTACAAAATGAAAAATAGTTGTTAAATGGGTGTTCTATAACAGCTACATTTTCAGGATGGCTGGAGGAGCGGTGTCCTGGAGCTGTAAGCTTCAGGCTACTGTTGCGCTTTCGACCGCTGAGGCAGAGTATGTGGCGATAACCCGAGCGGCACAACAGGCATTATGGATGCATTCGTTTCTGGGGGAGATCAGACTGGACCAGACCCTCCCAACCACACTCTACTGTGACAACACCTCTGCCATTGCACTCACTCTCTCAACCAAAGGACACCAGCGAGCCAAACACATTGATATACGCCACCACTACATCCGCGAACGTGTGAGCGATGGCCAGATCACACTGCAACATGTTCCTTTAGTTGACAACATCATGGATGTCTTCACGAAGGCACTTACAAAAGCTCTACACATCAACAACGTGAAGGGCTTATACGGTTTCTGAGTTCGTTTGGTGCGACGACACCTGAGGGAGTGTTGAAGTGAGGTGTTGGCCACCAAAGGTGCGCATCACGTGTTTCCTTTTATAGACACTTTCGGCGATCCCGCCATTTCATATTCGTCGTCTCGTTTCACGACACGGCACTGTGTGCCGTGTCGATCTACTGTACAGTTCGCGTATTTATACATTGAACCTTACATCCACCCACCTCAGTTGTCATCCACACCTCGTGTGTGACCTGAGGTGAGACCTTTTACTTATCACAGTCTTTACTCATACTCACTCCGTTCGTGTAGTATCTTGTATGTTCACAGGTACTACAGATACACAGTTGTCATCCACACCTCGTGTCTGACCTGAGTATCTTGTACGTTCACAGTAGCATTCCAGTGAAAAAAAAATTTCTGTGGACTCAGTTTTCAAGCACCTTGAGTTTTCCAAGGCCAATCCCCACGACGCGGATCGGCGGTGCAGGAGGCGCGACGTAATAAGTCCAAGTCTAGAATAATTATGGCGAGATAGTAATCAGAGAGCAAACCCGTCACTTTTTCATCTGGATCATTTGTTTTGATTTACCTCTGACTGATCCTCAAATTGATCTCTCCGGGACTCGATCATAAGAGATTAGATGAGGCCCTAATCTCGAACTCTGCAGAACATTGCGGTGAATCCACGGCGTGTGATTCGGGGACTGGCGACTGCAAAGCTCACGAAACGGACTGGGCTTTGGACATACATGTACAACAGGGGGTGCTAAGGAGAGAGGCGCGTCCGTGCTCAGTTGCGGTGTTTGCGGTGTTTGCGGTGTTTGCGGTGCGTGCGATGCTTCGTCACATCCCTCTTGTTCGGCTGGTGCGCCTGTTCCTCAAACATGTCTTCATCGCCCTCCATGCCTCTCTCCGTGTCCATCCATCGGCCCTCCCTCATGTCCCCTCCCCTCTCGATTTCCCTCTCCCTCTCTCTCTCCCGCTCCCTCTCCATATCCCCACCGGTCTCACGCTCCCTCTCACGCTCCCGCTCCCAATCGCGCTCTCTCTCCCTTCCACGCGACTTTCCAGTCTCTTTATTGGTACCCTTCTTGGTGCCCTTCTCGCCTTTCTGACCCTTGAGACAGGGCTTCAGCATCAAGGACACATTCTCCAAAATATGGAATCGCATACCTTGCCTTCTCCCATGCGGCCCTCGCCCATGCGCTCACGCCCAGGCTTACCGGTCCCACGACCGTGCCCAACATCTTTGCCAGGGGTGGGTGTGCCGTGCGCATCGGTGGGGATGGCGGCGACGAAGCCGGTAAAGAGAGCGAAGAGGGCGACGAATGATTTGGCGAACTTCATGGTAGGAGAGCCTGGGGAACGATCGGAGGAGGGTGGAGGGCATTTTATATCGCTCGGTTTCTCCTATGGATTAGGAGGAGGTGAGTTGTTTTACTCGTGACTTTTGGCCGTGGAGCGGGTGCGCGGAAGGGGGAGACGTGATCGAGCGGCTCCACGACGAACCCGCACTCATTGCCCGAGTAGAGTCCATGGTCACGATAGGTGTTCGTTTTGTAGGTACCATGGTCTGGCAGAGTTCCCCAAGCGGTGCTAAACATTGAAAGTTGAAACAACCGGTACCGTCACTGTGGTCCCAGGGGCGGCGCTCGGGGATACTGAATGGGCAACTCTAAAATTAAATGCATCTGGCACGTGTGACGTTTCGAAAATCATCAGAGTCCAGCCTTGCCCAGCCGTGCACAGTCTTTACCCCGTCACTGTCGTTTCAAGTCGTCAGTATCTATATTCACTCCCCTGCAGCCCTTCATCCCTTCCTCGTTAGCCCCGACACTGCAAATCTTTTCTCATTGCATGCATCACATATCATGACGACCAACACTCAAAATTCAACTCCATTCTTTCGCACATCACGCAAAGTCTTTGGTTTCAATGTCAAATCGACGAGGTCAACGTCCCTCAACCGAAACCAAGCCAGTGATGACGAGTCGTACATTCCTTATACTGGGCCCTATGAGCAACCGCGGGAGCCGCGTAGGCGGCTCAGGGCACGAGATAGCTGGGGGGATCCAATTCCCATAGACAGGCAGAACGGCGAAGACGAACTGGCGACTATCGAGCCCCCCAAATCTCACCACGTGCCACGTTCTATCAGGGACTCGCGGGATGCCGTTCACCCTCGACCCACCCACCGGCGCTCGACAAGCTCCCCTTCCAAACGACCACCCGCAGCGTCGTACGTCGGCCTCGGAAACACCGGTGGTGGAGTGGGCGAGTCCCCCGTTCCTGTGTCTGTCACGAAACGGACGTTTCTGAAAGACTATAACGGTAGCCGGATCAGTCGTGCCCCAACCGACATCCTCCGGAGGTTTTCGCGCGGCAGTCCGTCAACTAGCCCAAGTCCGTCGGAGATGGGTCGCAGGGCGGCTGCTCATCGCAGGAGTATCTCTTCCGGGTCGACCGGGATTTTATTACACGGAAAGACCGATTACGATTGGGGAACCGATGGGAACCACCCCTGCAATGCATCCTCAAAACCTCCTCTCGCCCAATCGGATCATATTCACCCCGTCTCCCGACCGCCCGCTTCTCTACATATTCAACCCGTCTCCCAACTCACTTCTCTACATAATCATCCCGCCTCCCAACCACCCACTTCTCTACATATGCCCCCCGTCTCCCAACCACCCACTTCTCTACCGACGCCGTGCCCCCAACATCCATACGCTAACATGTTTCCCACTTCCTCCAACAACGCTGCCCCACGCGTAGCTTCCCTTCCTTCCCCTCGACATTCAATGAGGGCATGGGACCGCGACAACTTACCCAAATCCAAGAATACTCCGGGCCAAGGTTCATCCTCCCACGGGGACCAATCAGTCGCAGGAGGTTCTTCCTTCCTCTCAAGAGGACTCAAACAGCTCAAAAACTCAATGTCGAACCCCGACCTCCGCCTCCATTCCAAACGCTCTCGCTCTCGCTCCAGAGAACCGAAGCGGCCATCCACGGCCCTGAAGGCGACGAAGGACCGGTGGTTGACGGCCGAGACGTGGTGCGACGCGCTCTTGTTCCCGAGGCCAAGGTTGAGGATGAGGTATGATGGAGATGAGGGAGGTGTGACGAGTGGGTGGATGGTGAGTCCTCCTAGGAGCCCGCCTGCGCAGGGGTCTGTGGATGTGTCGGCGCACTCGAGGTCGTCGGAGATGGGTGGACCCAGGGCTGGACCTTCAAAGCTGCGAACGTCGGATGAGAGGGTTACTAAAAGGCGTGGTGAGGCGCGTGCAGGGTCATCTGCCTCCCCAGCGTATAACGAGCGGCCGAGAAGCTTCTCACTCCCGGTGCCGCCCCCTGTGCCTTCAGTAGCTCAGTGAGTTGGAAAGATCTTTTCTTTTCTGTGACCGTTTTACCTGATGCCAAAAACTAGGGTATTAGAGGAGAGGCAACTGCTCGACAGCGAGCGGAAGCAGTGGAAAACGCAAGCGACACATTCGTTTCAAAACAAGTTCACCAGGAGCATGTCGCGCACGCGGTCAAAGTCCCTCACGCAGAAGGGACGGAGGATAGACGATCTGTTGCCGAGCAGCATGGAGTTCCTCGCTGCTCGTGTGTGTCTGGGGAATCAAGTAGTGACGCCGACGATATCCCCTTTTGTGCCGGCGGCTCTTTCTGGCGAGAACGCGTCTAAGCTGCCCAAGGCCAGGTCTTACGGGCACCTACGGTCGGATAGAGACGGCCTCGAACCGTCTCCCCAGTCTCGGTCAAATTTTGTTACATCTCACACCGCCTCGTCGCGTGGAAATTTGGAGCATGCGTTGCGGTGCGAGGACACAAAGGTCATCCGGCTGGCTGATCCTGCGGTGACGGCGGGCAAGGGGCTGTCCGAGGCGGGGTCTTCGGAGGCCCGTACGTCTTTGACGAGCGATGTGAGGATTGGGATCGCCATTGGGACGCCGCCGCTGGTGCAAGCTCTTGATGTGGCTGAGGATCCTGTGAGGACTCGGATGCTGGTGCACCCGTATGCGCAGGGGGGGCTGTACAGCGGTGGAGAGTATGGTGGGCGGGTGAAGGGTGGTGTTGATGGTGATGATGGAGCTGTGCGGGAACGGTTGGTGCCACGGATGTCGTCCCATCCGTATGCGCAGCAGCGGTACTCGTATGTGTCGAGTGAGAGGATCATTCCGTACCCGCGAGAGGACAGCGATGTCCCTCCGGCGGCGAAGATGTGGGCGTTGTGGTCGCCTGGACGTGTGGCCAGGGAGGTTTTACCGCAGGAGCTCATGTATTCGCCGAGGATACCGCCGGCGGAGGGGGAGCAAGGGCGGGGTTCGGCGGTCATTTTGGATACGGTGGGGGTTGGGGAGGCGCTTGTGTATGGTGTGGGGTTGGCTGCGGGTGAGGGAGGGGGTGGTGTGCAGAGGGCGTTTAGGCAACCGGTGCAGTATGATGCGACGCGGCCGGTGTATATGTCGCATGGGGCAAAGCAGGGGGGTGCTGGTTCTGGCACGGCGGGAGAGTGGGTGAAGCCTCAAGCTCGAGCTCGTGGGCAGCCTTTGGAATTGCTGCCGTCGACGCTTCCGTCGGGTGTTGACGACCTCGCGCGTGAAAGGGAAAGCAGAAACACCTCGCCTGAGAGCCCGTCTCCGCCGCTTTCGCCGCGGCCGTTTGATAATCCGGATAATCTGGACAGCTTTTATGATTTGTTTTACCAGCCTCCGCCGAGGGGACGTCGGGAGGGATCGCGGTCTGGGTGGTCTGGTTCGGAGGTTTCGCTTGCGGGGTCGATGAGGGTGAGACGGGCGGGGAGTGGGCTTTCGAGTCTTGTGAGGCAGTTGAGTGCGAGTATGGATGAGATTATGATGGTGGGTGGGGAGGGGGAGGAGCATATCAGGAGGAGTGGGAGTTTGAGTTTGAGTTTGAGGAGGGGAGAGTCGCCTGGGAGGAGGTTTGGGAGGAGTTTGAGGCAGGGTACGGATTCGACGTTGGAGTTTGTGTTTGAGGAGTCGTTGGTGGGGGAGGGGGATGGGCCGTTTCGTCCGGGGAGGTCGGATGCGTTGTCGATGTCTCCGTTTCAGGCGAGCTCGGAGAAGATACCTGAGGATGTGGAGTCGTCGAGTTCGCTTATTGGGGGTGAGGAGGATGAGACGGGTGGGTTTTTTCGTTTTGGGTGGACTTGTGGTTGTGCTGATTTTTTTTCTTGAGCAGAGAGGTATCGTGTTGGTGTGGTTGCGCCGATCTCGACTCCGCCTATGATTGTGACTGAACACCGAGCTTCGTATGCGGGTGAAACGTCGTCTGACACGGACGACACCTTGCTTCCGAACCGTGGAGGGGAGGGGGCACGACATGACCCGCCTCGGTCGGATTCGGGAGAGCGACGGGACCACCAGGCTGTCGCTGCACCCTTTTCACGTTCTCTGCGGCCCAGGGTGGATTCTGAATTGCTGGGACCGGCTACGGCTCTGATGCGTTGCAGCTATTTGACGACATCGTCCACTTCACGAATATCGGGGCTGTCTGATTTTCCGGTGCCGCCTCTGGTCAGGGACGAGTCGTCCCCGTTTGGCTATTTCGGTGGAGCGCGATCGGTGCGTGCTTCGGGGGAGAGTTTGGATGTGGCGCTTCCTTCTTCTTCGGCGCTTGATGGGGGGCATTATGCTGTGCGGGGGAGGGGGCTGGAAGGTGCGGAGGATGTGATCGATTTTGCGGCGGCGCTGAGTTCGTCTAATATGAGGAAGTCACATTCGGTTGTGCGGTGATGGTCTCCAGGATGATCTCTTTATCTATTTGATATTTATTTTATTGTAACTTAGATTCTGGAGGTTTATAGGTTTCGATATAATATTGCTGCCGTCTGTTCTCGTATGTGGATGAGTTGTGCCATTTTCATCCTTGAGGCGTAACACGTAACGGTTGGTTCGATTTTCGCCCACGTGATCTCCGTAACGCGTCTGGAAGTGGCACGCGCCTTGACCATTTCCTTCACGTTCTCCCGCAAGAGTGGGTTCCATAAGGCTCGAAGAAAGGAGCTATGCCTCTCGTTCGTATAGAACTCTGTGATTTCAAGTCCTACAGGCAAGTCTCGCCATTAAGGATGCACTTGTCTCTCAACAGTATGTTTTAAGGGGTCACCAGACAATCGGGCCTTTCAAGAACTTCACGTCGGTAATAGGTCCCAATGGCGCAGGAAAATCGAACCTCATGGATGCCATTTCCTTCGTTCTGGGTGTCAAGAGTGCCCAATTGCGGAGTTCTCAGTTGAAGGACCTTGTTTATCGGGGGCGACGGTTGGCGAAGGGGAGTGCTGAAGGATCCGAGACGTTGACCGTGGAAGATGAGGGTGAGGGTGAGGGTGAAGAAGGGGAGGGTACCGCGAAGAAGGCGTGGGTGTTGGCTGTTTATCAGGATGCGGAAGGCAAGGAGTGGAGGTTTCAGCGAACGTGAGTTGACACTTGGATGGGCCATCTGCACAAGGGAGCTCATTATACTTGTGCTGCTAGGATATCCACTACCGGCGCGTCGGAGTACAAGCTCAACACAAGGGTCGTCACTTATTCGGCGTACAACGCTGCCCTCATCAGCCACAACATCCTCGTGAAGGCAAAGAACTTTCTCGTGTTTCAGGGAGATGTAGAGGCCGTCGCTTCGCAGTCGCCGCGGGAGCTGTCGCGGCTTATTGAGCAGATCAGCGGTTCGTTGGAGTTGGCGGGGGAGTATGAGAAAGCGAAGGAGGGGCAGGAGAAGGCGACGGAAAATGCTACATTCAATTTTACGAAGCGGAGAGGAATTGCGGGAGAGATCAAGCAGTACAAGGAGCAAAAGGGCGAAGCGGAAAGGTTTTCGGGTCTTTGTCAGGAACGGGTACGTTTTGAAGGTGTTGGATTGCGTGCAGCTTGACGGAAGCGTTGTTTTCAGGACGATCTCATTCTCCAACGCAATCTCTTCAAGCTTTTCCAAATCGAAGAGTCGATGGAATCCAACGCGAGGAATGTCACGAGCAAGAACAAGGAACTCGCTGGTCTTCGCGAGGAGCAGCATAAACACAACGAGGCTCTTAACGCTGCACGGGCTGTCCAAGCCAAAGTGAGGGCCACGGTAATGCAGAAGGAGAAGAGCATCAAAAAGGCTGAAAAGACGTTGGACGGCAAGGTCTGTCCTGTCTCCTCGTGAATAGACGTAGTCTGACTCTGCGGCAGAGACCGGATCTAGCTGCGGTGGAGGCACAGATTACGCATACAACTCGTAAAATCAACAATGCGACGAAGACGATGGAGGAGGTGGATAGGAATGAAACAAAGTTGAGCGAGCGAGTGCAATCTCTCCAGAACGAGCTCGCGAGCGTCAAGAAAGCAGCGGATGCAGCACAAGGTACTTACCGTCTTTTCCGAATTGTTAGTCGCTAAGAAGACATGCTTGCCACAGAGAAACAAAGACGAGCCGCGCAGACCAACTTGGCCCTCAGCGAAGAAAGTCTGGCCGAATATCGAAAATTGTAGATTTCTGTTTAGGCTGTGAGGGGCTGCTCGCTAAAGACTCATTTCAGGAAAGCTTCCGCAAGCGTTCTCGCGGTCGATGAACGTCAATCCTTTGAAACACTGGCGAGAGAGGAGAAGACAGCCGGCAGAACGTTAACTCAACTTACCGAGAAGCAACAAGGGCTTGTCGAGAAGAAGGAGACGCGTTCTGAAGAGCTGAGAACTCAGACAGACAGGAAATCCGAGGTCAGGTTCCAGCCTTATGAATGGTGTTCGACGTTCTCTCATCTGCTTCATCCGACAGTTGGACGAGAAGATCGGGGGGTTGCAATCGGATTTGACGCGAACAAGGCAAGAGTTGGAGAGGCAGCAATCGGAGAAGACGCGGATATCGTGAGTAGTGATGGAAAGGTGTACTCTTCAAATTCTCACTGCATATGTGCAGAAACCTCGAAAGAGAAATGGACGAAAAACTGCAAAGCATATACCACCAGCTCCTGCAGGCGGGCGTTGACAGGAACGAATCCGAACGTGAGATCAAGCTCAAAGAAACTCTAGCCAACCTACAGCGCATATTCCCGGGTGTGCGTGGTCGGTTATTTGACCTGTGTAAGCCGATCGCGAGGAAATATGAGACGGCGATGTCGGTTGTGCTTGGTAGGAATATCGACGCTATTGTGGTTGACGAGGAGAAGACTGCCATCGATTGTATCGAGGTAGGAATACTCGGCTGTTCTTGACATCGGGTTGACGCTCTCCTTTCTCCCCAGTATATGCGGAATCAACGAGCGGGTCAAGCAACGTTCATCCCTCTTGATACGATCCAAGTAAAGCCTATAAACGACAAATTCCGCTCGTTCGCCAAAGGTTCTCGTCTGGCTGTTGATGTGATTGTAAGCGAGGGAGCCATTGAGAGGGCTATACATCATGCATGCGGGAACACCCTTGTATGTGACACAATGGAAATTGCGCGGTACGTGTGTTACGATAAGCAACAAGAGGTCAAAGGTATGTGTCTAGCCTGTTTTAATGTTGACCATATCTGTGACGTTTTCCTATTTTAAGCCGTCACGCTGGAAGGAACCGTGATTCACAAGAGCGGTCTTATCACCGGTGGACGGAGCACCCATAATACGGGGAAGAAATGGGAGGAGAAGGATTTGCAGGGTATGGAATTTGATTTTTGATCTCAACGACATGACTTATTTCCGGCTTTCAGGTTTGATACGTTCCCGAGATAACCTCAAGGCAAAGTTGCGTGAGCTGGCCAAGGAAAAGCCGAGAGGCCAGACGGACGAGAACCTAATTGCGGAAATTTCGCGTGTGGAATCGACGATGATAGTGGCAAGGGACGATATGGTGATGCAAAGAAATACGACTCTGTGGAAACACCGACTGACGTGTCCCTATTCAGAATGCTTGCAAACTGCGCATAACGGGTATTAAAGATGAATTGAAGCATCTCGAGAGGGAGATAAAGAAGAATGAACCCGAGTTGAAAAAGGTCTTTTTTTCTACAATTTATCTGACCTGTCACTTGAACATTTTTTATCTTCTACAGCTCGAAGCGAATCACGTGAATTTGCAAGAACAAATTGCTGCCTTGTCGTCGACAATCGACGCTGCTGAGGTTGACATCTTCCGGGACTTCTGTCGCAGGATCAATGTATTTAACATTCGGGAGTATGAAGAAAGGCAGCTAAAGGTTTCTCAAGAAGAGAGCAAGGCGAGGCTTCAATTCGAAACTCAGATTTCTCGCCTGACCCACCAGTATGCCTCATCGACTGTGCTTACTGCCCCATCGTAATCTGACCCTCAATACCCCAGGTCTGACTTCGAATCTGAGGGTTTGAGAACTGCGCGCGACAGGCTAGCCAACCTTGAGGCTGTTATAACGATGGAGCGGGCGAATCTTGCAAAACTGGAGGGTCAGAAGTCCGCTGCTGAAGAAGAAATTCAAGGGTTTGAGACATCGATTGCGGAATTGCGGAAAGAGCTTGAACAGATCCAAGAGACTCTAGAGGAGAAAAACAAGGCTGTAGACGTGGTGAAGAAGACAACTGGGAAGGCTGCGAAGGTGTTGGATTTGGCATTGAAGGAAATTGCTAATTGGGTCAGTCATTTATCTTTATGTTGACGCTTTGGGGAGAAACTGACGCTGGGATTATAGAATGATGAGATTGAGAAACTCGCCTTGGAGCGATCGTCGATTTATAGGAAATGTCGGCTCGAAGAAATCAACCTCCCGTTGTTGCGGGGCCACTTGAGGAATGTTCCCATGGAGGAGGTTAGTCCTTGGTTTGTTGTACTCCATGTCCCAGTTGACAACGTCGTTTATCACAGAATCTCCGTGAAGAAGTAGCGATGGATGTCGATGAAGATGAAGATGCGACACAGAGACCGAAGAAGGTCCAAGATTTTGGTATTGAGGTCGACTTTGAGAGCTTGGACGACGACACGCGCGACAGTGGATCAGTGGAACAATTTGATAAGGGGATCCTACGGCTCAATGCTGATATTGAGCGGATGGCGCCGAACCTAAAGGCGACTGAACGGTCGGTATCTTTGGCGTTTCTGCCTGTTCAGTATTCTGATGATCGAGTTTCAGGCTTGACGATGTCGAAGCAAAACTAGCAGAGACTGAAAGGGAAGCTGATAAAGCGCGCAAAGATTCAAAGAATGCGCGGGATGAGTTTGCTGATGTGAAGCGGCGAAGGTAAGGAATTCGCTCATTATATGAGGTTTTGGAATGCTTCTGGATTACGTTCAAGATGCGATCTTTTCAATAAAGCTTACAACCACATTTCCGATCGAATTGATCAGGTCTACAAGGACCTTACTAAGGGGAAAGCCTCACCAATGGGAGGCGTCGCTTATCTCAGTCTGGAGGATAGCGAAGTGTGTATATCGGTCAGGAAATTGTATCTCCCGCTGGCTAATCACATTTCAGGAACCTTATGCCGGAGGCATCAAATACCATGCTATGCCACCGATGAAGCGTTTCCGAGACATGGAGCAATTATCTGGAGGGGAGAAAACGGTTGCCGCACTTGCTCTCTTGTTCGCCATCCACAGGTGAAGCTTCTTTCTGCTATCTCCTCCACAAGACTCACACTAGTGCGGGATCTCCAGTTATCAACCTGCACCGTTCTTCGTCCTTGACGAAGTGGACGCTGCATTGGATAACACGAATGTCGCAAAAATTGCGAATTATATCCGCTCACAGGCGTCGGACTCGTTTCAGTTCATAGTTATCAGTCTTAAAGGATCCCTCTATGAGCGGGGAAACTCGCTTGTGGGCATCTATCGTGATCAAGAGGTGAATAGTTCTCGGACTCTGACGCTTGATGTGAGTCTCTCTTGTTCTTTCTTGCAATGCCATGTTTTTAACGTCGGGACCAGCTAACGCAATATGATGATTGATACCAATGACCTTATACCCTCTCGTGCGTCTGAGTGCTTTCCGACCGTTTGCTACATCCCTTGATCGCTTTATCATTATTGTCATTATCGTCCGTTGCTTAACATGAATTGATGTAGTACTTTTCCCTGTAATACTTTCACGCTTCTATCAGTTGGCCCGAATTATACCAATAAGTTACAGGCCGCGATCAATTTCACTATTTCTGTGAAGCTCTCCTGGACAGATTACTTGACGTTTGAGACCTCTGGCACTTTACATAAAGGTGGCAACCTTCGTGGATATATTCCACGGAGCATCATGTTGGCATCATGCAGACTTGATTTAACTTGCATGGACGGTGGATCTGTGAGCTTTTGCCAACTTGGTCGCCGCGGCGAAGCTAGTAAGGTGAAGTCACCATTGCAAGTGGTCCAATGCTTGAGTTACATTTGTTACGTGACTGGTGTGCATTTTCCTCCTAAACCATCATGGCATGCCAAACTGTTCGACGCCACGTCAATGTATCTTCGCATTCCTTCGAGGCCTCGATTTCGGATTCAGGGCCCACCCCGATTTCTTCTTGTTTGGTGTCAACACGGAGGCTACTCCATTCTGCATGGCCAACGGGGTCCGCGGCCGACTTATAAACAAGGACCGCGTATCTGGTCTTGAAAGGCTTGATGTCTGTCTTCCAGAAACTCAAGCCACCGTCAGCCTTCGTACCTCCTAAGTACTCCGCACCAGTTGAAGAAGAGTACATGAGTTTCTAGTGTTCGAAGGGCTCCACATCGATGCCGTCCGACGTTCCTTGGAGGCTAAAATTGGGCCGAATGATTTCTCTACGGCTACCAATCTAGATATCACAGGAGATAATCCTTGTAAGTTACAAGTCGAATTTTGGACTAGTGGATTAACGATCCCCGACGGTTAGGCAGAAAATGGTTCGATTCATGGATGCAGTGCGATCGCACCAACTTAGTCTGCAGTGGCTTCAAGTTGCACTGCCTCCGGTCCACTCTCGGAAGGTGGAGTTTGCCGATAGAGTGACATCAATACATAACCCTCGCGCTCTGTCAGTTTGTGCTTTCGGGCTTCTCGAATAGCAAGGCATTTGGGAAACGTCAGACTTTTGGTGCCCTTGGCAATCCGCGACAGCCGTGTTCATATCCAATGCACGTCTCATTCGATTGATATATTCTGTAAGGTAAATTTCTGACCCTTAAAAGCTCTAGAGGGGTCGCTAGAGTGTACCCATCTTCTCAGCGGCTCTGCTCCTTGCAAAGATTCCAATGGCTACTCTGGCTCTCGCTGCTGCTTTCGTTACTCTCACCTCGGCTGCTCCAACCACTGGTAGCGCTGGATCTCCCCAGTCCGTGGTGAAGCGCGCGAACAACTGTGCTTGCAACACCATACCACTCATCCTGGACAACCTCCACGTTGAAGTCAAGCTCATCATCGCTGACTTGAGTCGGTGCCGATTCTATCCGCTTATCGGCGGACACTGTCTGATTTTCTTTCTCCCTTCACGCAGAGGCCAGCGTCAAGGCTCAAGTCGACCTCAACGTCTTGAAGCCACTCCTGGCTAGGCTGGAGGGTGTCATTGTCGATGCTACTCTCCAAATCCAGGCCATTAGTCACCTTGGGCTCGAGATCGTTCTCCTCCACAACGGACGCCTCCTTTCCATACAGGCATGTGCTGAACTCTTCGTGACCGTCTTCCTTGTAAGTCATCTCCTTGTCTAACTGAACTGGACGACAATTGACCTCTGCGGTATGGACTAGGATATAATCCTAGTCATTCACATTTGCTTGAATGCCGTCTTGTTCCTGGAGGCTCCCCTCTGCCTCGGAATAATTCTGAATCTTAGGTGAGTATCGTTCAAGTCTACTCACGGGCGATGTACGCAGATTAATCTGACGACATTTAAGTGTTGCGGTTGCTGCGCTCTTGGAGATCGTCTTCAAGATTATCGTTGATATTAAAGTCATTTTCTGCGGTTTGGTGCCGGCCAATATTGTCGCCTTCCTAACACTTTATCGCCTAATCGAGGTTCTTCCGGTCACTCTCTAACTAGGGCCATGCCTTATTGCGCAATATCATTTAGCTTCCTCCCTTTCCTTTTCTTTGTTAAAAATATTTCCATTCTCAATCTCAGGAATGTGATCGTACTTTGATTCTGCCCCTCATCGGCACGTTAGATTAGCGAGGACCTGCCAGTACTAGTCATCAAGTAACGCACCCGCGTCTAGTGGAACTCGGTCAACATAATCACAAATTTTTCAAGGTGAAATACCAACGATATAGTATAGCATGTTAACAAGGACCTCAGTCTGCGGGTTAGCATCCTCATACGTATAACTCAAGGCGGCATCAGCCATGTATTCAACAAAAAAGCTGGAATCTACCTCAATGAAAGTATGAATATGATATGGGTCCGCGCTATACGTTCGCCGCATTACTACTACTGATTCTTTCGAGCCCCCAACCGCGCTTCGATCCGTAGGCAAGTCATTGGGACCAGGAAGCTCATCAGAGATAAATGACAACAGACTGTCATACTACAGCCCCCTCGTAGACTTTACCATCTTCTTGGATGAGCACCACTGCGTCGGGGTGGGTGGAGAGGAAACTGCGAGCACCCTCGTCGAAACGACCTGGACAATTTGTGAGCAACTAAATGCAAAACAAAGACCACCAGCAGACGTACCAATGACACCCTTGGCTCTACCTTCGACTTGCTCCTTAATGTCGTCCCGCAACCTATCTATAAAATCCTGCACATTGATGTCACCATTGAGCGTAACGAGGTATTTACCGCTCGGGGGCGGTCGAGGGGGGAGCATTGTGTTGGAGTAGAGAGTCAGGAAGGGGCGGATACCGGATGTACACCTTCTCCTATTCAACTTGGTCTTGAAAATTGGAGCGTTTGGACGCGTAATGTTCCTACCTGTCTCTTCTTCGCTCCAAGCTTCCGCCGCTCCCAAGCCCCCTTTACACAGTCGATGGTTGAGATTTTCCAACTTGAAATGTCAGCATAGACTCTTCATTATACTTACTTCTGTGTGGTCAACAACGCCTCGTAGATCGGCCACGCAATACTGTATTTCGCACTGCAATTGGAGGTGTGGACCGTCGAGCGTACTCCAACCGATGCGTCCGGTGTTTCCAGCTCCCTATACATGATCTATCCGCGCTCTTCTATGTCCGCTGTGAGTCAAACCCTCAAACCCTCTCCTGATTCGGACGAATGGCGCAATAACAAGTGGCGAGATGAGGCCGTCTGTCTGACTCTCGTACAGGTATAAAACGGCTCACCATCTCAACTGGACGTTAGGCATACAAACCTCTTCACACAAGCATGAAATTGAATACTCTCTTCTACTTCGCCCTCATCGCCGCTGGCGTTGTTTCGGCCATTCCTGCCGAGGCTGAGGCTGCGGGCACCGACCTTGATGTACGTCGATATCGTCCTCACTGAAGCTCCTGTTCTGACGACTATGGATGTTATAGATGCAAAGGGGTGGCGGCCGTCGTGGTGGTGACGGATGGCATGGGGGGAATGATGATGACGATGATGATGACGACGACGACGGCGGCTATCGGCGTAACCGCCGCGGTAGGCGCGGTCGCGGTCGTGGGCGTCGTCACCGTGGTGGGCGTCGCCGCCGTTACTAGATGAAGCTAAGCAGTCAAGCCAATGGGCTGCTACTACTACCGTCCTTACCGCTTGCAACATCATGTAAAACACTCGTTCAACCTGAATCCACCTGTAAATTGCCTTGAAAGACTAGTCGTATCGCGGCCCGGGTGCAAAGGTACAATTGCAACTTACTACTGTACAAGTTCATTCATTAGGAGCGCGACATGTTTTTGTTTTTTGAATATGCGATGACGATCCTGTTGGATAATGTGACCTGAGAGAGTATTGATCGCAGCAGGAGATATGGTGACGGGCACAACTCACTTTGCTGATCACGGTGACTGCAGGACGGTCCTCGGGGCCAAAGGCATCTAAAACAAATATGCATAAAGAACGCGTCGATCATGTGACTTGCAATTGCGTGCCCCACCAACTCGACGAAACGGACTGTGCATCTCCATTATAGAGAGTGAAAACTCACCCTCATGGCCAGTACTTCCACAAAACGAATGACCGCATCCTCACGGATGGCATCAAGAGCCACGAAAACATCTTCAATATCCGCAGACAAGCTCGCTGAGCAACTTGCATCACGCCTGACCATCTCCAACGACAAGGGAAAACAGAAAGCGTCAGGGACGCCAACACAAGATGAGATACGCGTTTGTGCAATGAAGGCTGTTAATTCTGCATCACAAGCTTTGTCGACTGTCGTTCAGTCGGGTTGGAAAAAGTCCACTGGAAAGGCATCACCACCGAGCGTTGCGACTTCTGTGGCTGCTGCTGTCAAGAACCTTGCTGTCCTACGCAAGATATGCCCAAATGAAGTTGATATTGAGAGGGCAGCAATGAGCTTGCTCGGGAAACTTGTGGCATTGGAACTGGTGTGTGTATAAAAATGTCTAACCCTTGTATGGATCCCTGACACAAGTGCTCCAGTACGAAGACGCCTTAGCCGCCTTAGGGGACCTCCATAGACGTCTCTGCTTTCTGACCAAGGTTTCGATGCCCCGGCCAAATTCTTCTTCGAAGGTGCACCTTTTATCACTACCATTTTCTTCCGATTCGTCCGGCAACACCACACTCCTAACGGTCATATCCACATACCTCACGTATTCTGTGGCAATCCTTGTGCCAACCATGCTCCCTGCAGGGAAACCCAAGGAGAACCCGTCTGTTTTGGAAGCTCTCGCCACCACTTTTACTCCAGCTGAACCTACTCTTTTGGAGTGGATACCTCAGTTCTCAGGCCTTCCTGCAAAACAACTCGACCCTCTTCTCACTCGCACCTATACGACAATCATTAAAGCATGTTCATTAGCTAAATCGAATCCCCGGGCTACATTTTCATTGCGAATCTACGCCTCCGCATGTCTCGCACATACTAGCCCCGGAACCGTCGAGCCAGACACCTTTTGGGACCAAATACTCAAGTTTGGCGGCGCTTTCGTCAAGTCACAGACCGTAGCGGAAGACGAGGCAATACAGGTCGTTCTTTCTGCCTTCTCAGATACGGTGACGAGAATCGAGAACCGGAGAGCTGGGGATAATTTGTTATCTAGTAAAGGGTTTATTGGGTTTTGTGAATTCTGGATGGCATTGGCAAAAAAGGTCAGCCCCTTTCAAGTCGTTCACAGCAAATATTCTGAATATCCGATTGATACAGGGAGGGGATATCTGTCTCGTTGATCGAGTCGCTGCCCTCATCCAAGGAAATTCCACTGCTCACCCATCAAATCCACATTACCCTCCCTCCGAGCTGGTTACCGTATCGATTGGGAACATCAAAGAGCCCGAGGACGGCTGCACATTAAAGAAAGATTGGGCTGCTCTGGAAGCACCTCGTCTCTGTGCTGTCTTTGTTCAAATGACCACGGTTTTGGAGCAATGTGGAAGAGGTTTGTCGTCATCCTCGTTTCATGTTGTCTCGCCAACTAAGGAAGAAAGGAAAGACGCGACACAACGGTTGCAAGAAACCTTGAAACACCTGCAAAACGGGCCACTTTTACGAGCGCTAATCCAGAGGCAAAAAAGTGAAGATGACGAGTGGGTCCGAATTGGCGGCAAAGTCGACAGGGCGTTGGAGAGGATGAGGAGAGCCAGTATTGCGATTCTCGAATCGTTTTCCGCCGATCCAGGGGACGATATCCATGAAGTCGTCCATGGTATGCTAGAAGCGATTAAAAATGTGCTCTCACCTTTATGTACAACTCCCGTAAGTCCAGTCCTCTACATCTATTCAATGAACCTCTCCTCACTTTAAACCTTTCAAAGTCTCCTGATCCCGACATCCTCACGCGGACCCTCGACACCCTTTTCGCCCTCGCCAAATCCAAGCTGAAACCTGCCGATCCACGGACACATGTCCCCGCGCACGAATATCTCCTCGAAGCTGTCTCTATTGTCCAGCCCATACCTCTATCCGACGAGTCGATCGACACACCCAATTACGTCAGATGTATCTCGGGGGCATTTCACAATCTCGCTGGGACGATGTATCAAGCTGGGAGACATGGGACGGCAATTGGTCTATTGAAGGAGGCATGTGGACTTGGAGTAAAGGCATTGGAGATGCGACGGGCTCGGAACGGCGCGTCGGATGGAGCGAAAGAGAGTAGTAAGACGGAGGAAGGGTGGAAGCAGTTGGAGGAGCAGGTATATCGGAGGTGGGAGTTGCTCGGCGTATGTCACTCAAAGATTGGAGAGCGCAAGGTTTGTGATGTCTTTCGTGTTGTTCGTGTTCCCAGAGGAACTTACATGGAGTTTTTGCCCTTGTAGGCAGCCCTGGAGGCATTCTTGGAGTGCATAAGGACGTTCCCGTATTCCATATCTGGCTTTATTCAGCGGACAGCGGAGGCGAATCCGAGTGTTTTGTTCGACTTTTCCAGTGGCACAAAACATCTTGCCAGTATCATCGACCGAGTGACGCATCTGAGCGCATGCGAGCTTTTGATGGAGCCCGCCAAAGTGTCGTTGACATCCCTCAGCATGGCGGAGGATGCCGTCGTTGGTGCCCTTCTAGAGCGACAAATCGGTAGCTTGGAACCGAGCAGATGGCAGGAAGGTGTTCCGGCGGTCGTTGAGCGTCTTCTACAGGATGCACTGCAGGTGTATGGAGCGCAAATGCCAATCAGACGGTCCAGGACCCTGCTCAAAGGTCTCGAGTTTATGTACCAAGTGGGTCCGGGTCAGATGTCAAATCTCGCGAGACCTGAAGAATTAGGGCAGGAGATTGTGGACCTTTTGCAGCGTCAGGTGAGTTGGTGTCTTTCTCAAACAGTCGACTATGCGTTGAAACGAGGATTAACCTTGCAGAGTTTTGGAGATGACGTGCATTTAGAGCCGTTCTGTCCTCAATACCAAGCAATGGCGCATCTGTGGCTCGCTCTCCATGCTCATCGACGAGTAGACGTTGCGCAGAACTCTTTGATGACGTCTCACTCTACCGAGGCTTGCAAGATCCTGAGGACACTTGTAGCGGTGAAAGTCGAAGCAAAGAAAACGCCGAGGAAGTCGTCGCCAAAACAGATCTCCGTGACCAAGAAGTCGGCTCTTCCGCCACCGGTTTCTAGACAGCGCTCTACGAGGAGGGCTGCGGTTCGAGATCCTGTCACTCCCAAATCCAAGTCTCGGAAAGGTGAAATTCGGTCTCTGCCTCACATTAGGACGATCTCCTAAAAGTTTCATTTTAGCACTACAACCAGTCTCATTGAACGCCGTCACTCCACCTAGGCCGGAGACCGATCCCGTTCAGCCTTCACTGCTCTTTGACGACATTGACAGACTCGTTTCGCTACTTCGTAAGTGACTTTCCCATCCAACAATTTTTTTTCACTTAGTCCATGTTTGCAGGTTTAGTGGCACGAATAGCGGGGTTACTTGCCCTTATTCTCCCCAAAGTACATATCCTAGATATGACAAGACAGTTGTGCGAGTATCAGCTAGGCGCACATAGTGACGGTTGGTCTTATTAAAACTCTTCCCAACAAGTGAACTGAAGGGCACGTCATTGACAGGTTACATTTTGGCTTCCATTGACTTGGCCTCCGAGTGTGTCATACTTGGCAAGACTCGTCGCGCCGGCAGCGTCTTCAATCGGATTTTGGACGCTGTAGGAAGCAACAAAGCATCAGATGAAGTTCGTATATCCTTTTTCTTGCGATTTGCGGAATCTTTGGCTTTGGCTGAGGATATTTCCCGAAGGTAGGGCTGTTGCTTCTGACAATCCTTGAAGCTGAACGATGAATAGTTCAACGATATATTGCGAGGCTCTTGCTCTCTCGGAAAGAATAGACTTTGAAGACAAGACTCTGCCGATGTTCCAGCGTATCCGTGCCCGTGTTATGAGGCTGGAGAAGGCAGCGGTCGCTTCCCGTGTCGTGGCTCTGATCCAGTACCAAAGGGTACAAATGTTTTCCGTTGCTTGCCTTTCTACGTCAGTCTGATAAACACTCCACCTAGGACGACGCCCGCGCCTGTATCGATGGTTTGCTACAGTCACTTCGACTATGGAACAGAGCGATCGATGCGCTCATGCGACTGGGGCCTCAAGTTGCCTTGTTATCAAAGACACCTGACGAATCTAACCCGTTCGAGGTCGTTGGAAACCCATCGCCGGAGGACCCTTCCGGACAACCACAAGGATCAGAACCAACGAAGAAGACCTTTGCTCGCCGACCGGTCATTGATGGTCTGGAGTGGCGAGTCTCGGAAGGACTTCTTACGACCTTGTTCTCGCTGAGCCAGGCGTATCTTAACCGTGGATCTGCCCGTGAGGCTGAATACTTTGCGCAACAGGCGCAAGACCTTGCGGAGTCTCTGAATGCACCGACGATGGTATCCCGTGCGCTTGCGAAGAAGGGGGAAATTCAGCTGTACCAACGTCAGTTTGAAGCTAGTCTTGAGAGCCTGACGAGAGCGGCCGAGTTGGTGCAAGATACTTCTGGGATCGACAGTATCGATGTCCAGCGACTGCGAGGGATTTATAATGAGCGGATGGCGATGCAGATGGATGCCAGCGCGATATATGAAGAGACTCTGAGTATGATCGATGAGCTGGACCAGATATTCAAACAATTTGATGGGCTTGCTTTCGGGTAAGCTCTGATTCTTCATCTGAGTCTCTTGACTGACTTGATCTGGACAGACGGAAATCAATTGGTTCATCGCCTAATAACCCAAAGTCAACACGAGAGGTTATTTTTCCGGAAGTTCTGGCTGCAATTCTGCGCCAACGTAGTATGTGTTTCTGCCGGCTCTTCCACCATTGTCTAACAAACTTCAAGTTTGGCTTCTTCGTGACAATAACGTTGAGGATTATACGACTTTCCTCGACACCTTCCTTTCTCTCCCTCCCTCATCTCGCACCAAGGTTTGTTCATCCATTCAAGTTCCTATATTGTATAATCCAATCCAAAGTCAGGCCGAAGAAAACGCTCTCATGGCAAAGCTTACCCTTCACGCTGCCTATGGACGTTTTCGAGGTGACATGTTCCTGAGTTCGTTGGCAGAATCCAGTAAGTTAAATTCCCTTATTGCCTTCTCTAATTTTCCCTCATCTCTCCACACAGCCATCGCGCTTCCGATGGGAATGTCGAGCAAACTGGATCTGAAGCTATCACATGCTACTCAAGATGCCGTTGCGACACTGGATGCTGCTGAAAAACTGTTCTGGGAAAATCTCAGCCTCATTGGCAGAAGAGGCAAGGTCGCTGACGTACGCGAAACCGTCGTTTCACTGGCCTTGATACAGGCTTTCCAGACCTCCCTAGGGAAGTCCTCTGCAGGCGGGCCTACTCTTGCGATAGGATTCCTTGGTGAGTGTAAGAGGGTTGTGTAGATGTCTAGCTCATCTCGAACACGTACAGATGCATCGGCCGCCATTACTCTTCGGAGAGAGATGTTGGAGACGATCCAACACAAGTTTCCTTGCGAGGCTCATGATGACATACAATGGCCTCTCATCAGCACAGATGGTTTGCCAGTTCGGAGAACAAAGACTAGGAAGAACAGCCCACGATACGCGTTCGATGACGTGCCTAACTCCAACGACGACTTGAATGACAATGGCTTTCTCAAGGACTATTGGAATGCTGTTCATGACAGATACCGGTCTCAGATCCTCGAACCGGCCTCGCTATCCTCTACGCAGATGGATGGACTGCCATCTAGTTGGACCGTCGTCCACATCAATGTTACGGAAGATAGGAGCACCCTTTTCATCACTCGACAAGAATGCGGGGATACTCAACGGGTTCCGCTGATGTTCTGCGTTCCATTGAAGGGCCGGCGAGACGATGGGAGTGGGACAGAGAATGAGGAGCGTTTGACGTTCGAGGACGCCATCAACGAACTGAACAATATCATCAGGCTCAGCAATCAAGGAACGAAAGCTGCAGTTCATGTCAATTCTGATGATTTGGAGGCTCGAGCTGCCTGGTGGAAAGAGCGTGGAGAGCTTGATACCCGATTGCGAGAACTATTGGAAAATATCGAATTTTGTTGGCTGGGAGCCTTCAAGGTATGAATGACCTAGTACCCTCCCACGTTTTGTGTGACGAACCCTTTTTTTCTATAGACGATCTTGAGCCCTCGTCTGCATCTCAGTCCCAAACTCGTCTCTGACCTTCGCAGTCAGTTCGAGAAAGTGTTTTCACGTAGCCTTCACGTCCAGGACAAGAAGACCAAGCCACGTTCCGGGGGGCATAAGAAAAGCCCGTCTCAGAGCCAGAATCAATCTCAGAGCCAGGTTTCATTTGACGATGCCCTTCTTGAATGTTTCGCGACGCTCTCCCCGAAGTGCAGAGATGAGGAATTAGAAGATCTCGTCTATCTTATTCTGGATCTATACCAGTTCCATGGTGTCCCAGTCGCGATTGCTGAGGTTGATGTTACTCAGGTGGTCGTCGACCTACGCACAGCTTTGGAGGACTTCTCGCAAAAGGTGTCCCGGCACAGGGCCTGTTCTCCTGAGCGTCCCGTCGACGAACATACCTTTTTGATTCTCGACAAGAACTTGCAAGGTATACCTTGGGAGAGCATGCCTATCCTCCGAGGACGAAGTGTCAGCCGGATACCAAGCGTGGATTTTCTACACGACAGAATTCTCTTTGCAAGTTGGAAACACAAATTTCTCGGTACCGACACCCCCCAGGTATGCCCGAAAGGTGCGGTCGTGGACCCTCGCAAGGGCTACTTCATCTTGAATCCGAGCGGGGACCTTGCACGGACAGAGGGCCGGTTTCAAGCGTGGACGAAGGAGATGGAAGAAGTTGGCTGGAGTGGCGTTACCGGTCATCCTCCTAGCGAACAGCAGTTCCTCAACGCCTTGCGCGATCAGGACCTAGTTGTGTGAGTAATAGCTTTGTCTGATAAAACCCGAACTGACTCATTTTGCACATCCATCAGTTACTTTGGTCACGGGGGAGGCGAGCAATACGTTCGGTCCCACAAGATCAGAAACCTCCCGACTTGCGCGGCTACCATGTTGTGGGGATGTTCCTCAGGCAACTTGAAGGATATGGGTGACTTTGATCGACAAGGCACACCGTACCATTACATGCTTGCTGGATGGTAAAGATTTTCTTGACCGTCCTTCCGCCCACTCATCTTTTATTTCTTAGTCCTAGCCTCGTTGCAAACCTTTGGGACGTCACGGACAGAGATATCGACAAATTCTCGCAATCCGTCTTTGATAAGCTCCTGTTGAATGCCAATGGGATGAAACAATGGACGGAGGGACGACGGGATGGTGAGATGTCTGTCGTAAACGCCGTTGCGACCTCGCGTGATGCTTGCAAGCTGAAGTATCTCACTGGTGCTGCGCCTATCGTCTATGGCATTCCGTTCTATCTTTAAACACCGATACCCACCCATGATATTTGATCCTCATCTATGGACATTACATTACATCTGGAGGGCACGAACTTTCCTATCTGTCTACTTACTTGTCGTACTTCCGAGAATGGACTTTGAATGTGAAATTTAAAATGATCGCGAGATGACACAGGAAAATGCAGAAGATCTGCAGCTGGTCCATACACCTCAAAGACGCCGACACTCGCTACATATGCATACCAGATTGGCAAGTGAGACAGGATCGCCATCAACCCCAGCTGTCAGAAGATGCCTCCATCTCATCCAATATCACTCAACCATATATCCCCCTTCCAAACTCTTATGAGACAACAATTGACATTGATGCAACCTGCACAAAGCTCCCTGGTAAAAGTCCATGATCTGATGTTGCTGCGGGAAGATGAAAGATTGGAGGATATAGGGTGACAAAACTGGTTTACGACGAATACTTCGGAGCAGTCATTAGGTAGCTAGTAGACGAAACACACAGGCAAGGTTTCCGCCGACGAAGGCAGCAATAACGGCAAAATCAAGGCGCGTAACACCAAAAAACCCTCTCTCCGCGGTCTGCATTCTGTCAAGGACGGGGTACGTATGAAAACTAAGAACTCTGATGAACTCCTCCGTACTATAACGTAATCTTAAGTTGGATGTGAACGACCTGGCGAGTGTCGGGGGTGGTTATGACCTCGTCAATCACATAAATACTGTCCCCCAAGCTCTGAGGGACGACGGTAGGCGGTGCTCTAGATCTGGCTGTCATCTTTCCAGCATCGACCAGAATGGGGAGGTTGTCGACTCTGGGGACAAACGGGGGATTCGGTGCACCTATGCGGTGATTGGCATCTTTAGCGCCAAGAGCGAGAGGAGCTGCCGAGGTGAAAGCTGCGATGGAAGCGAAGGTGATGAGAAGGGTTCTGATTGAGAGCATTATGGCGAGAGAAAGCGAAGAGAGCTAACGAGGGGTTTGGAAAGAACGACTGCGAGATGGCGAGTGTTGGCCAAGAGAATGTGGTGGGTCGTGGTGGGCCGTTGGGCTTTTATGGCCCCGAATGTGATGATCTACGGTTTCATTAAATTGCGCCTTGACATTTCCGCGAACGTCTTTTATTCGCTTACGCTGGACAGTTTTAATATGGGTCGCTTAGATGCCCAGATGTTGAGATTCGGAGCGAGGCAATGCAGGAATGTTCACAAGAAGACATCAAGCTTTCAAGGCTGATAAGTGTCCCTTGGCCAGCGGATTGTGTGGTTCGCGCAATTGGACAGAGGAGGCATTGAAGGACAGGGATTGTTGCCTTTTGCATTAGGGTTTTATCATGCCGGAACGACACGAATCTGCCGAAGCCTGACAATCTCAATGGATACTAATCTATTCGCGCCCCTTGAATATATGACCTTTTCGAGGCTCCAATCTAAGATGAATCACGCACATCGCGGCGGTCTTATCTTTGCACAGTCGAGTGTGTCAAATATATAACAAGATCATACTGCGGAGGGAGAGACCTATCCTTGCAAAAAGGAAAGTTCAGCCGTACGTGTGCATTGTAAGTCCACGACATCGATTAGCATTGACGAGGTTCCTATTGGGAGATCATACTTCAGCTGTTGAGGTACTCCGTCGGTCGGACGTTAGAATTTAGGAGTCGTACAAACCGCTTATGCCGGTTCGGTCGAGCTGCCATGGAGGACGAATGCCATGCCTTCCTGGACTGCTGGGGAAATACGTCTCTGATTGCGCGACGTACCTGTTTCCTGGAACAGACCTGGCGACTGGTCCCAACACTTCGGGCAGCATATTGTAATATTCCTTCATTGGCATCACTCGACAGGATATTCCAACATAACATATTGTGGCCTTTGGTTGCCGAATATGTTTACGAACTGACATATCTTGCTTGCGGCACTTCCGAGAATGGACTTTGAATGTGAAAATGATTGCGAGATGACACGAGATGACACAGGGAAACGCAGAAGACCTAGACTGGCAAAGGGGAACGTTAAACTGCCTTGAGTTGATTGGCACACTTCTTCATGTCCTCCTCGGTGGGTGTCTCCTTGAGGTAGTCCGTAGTCCAACTAACCACGTGGACATTTTATTCCACTCATACAGCTCAATCGGCTTCAGCCAGTCGTCTCCTTTGGTGTTCCGTTTGCCAGGGTTGAATCGATGATAGCATCCCCTCACACGAGAGTCATCTTTGATGAGAAGATGTGCACTCTCAGCGCCCGTGACTATATCCACAAACCTTTCCGAGTCTTTTAGGCTTAACATCTCCCCGTCCTTGAACGAAACCTTTGGCTGCATCCCAGTTCCCATAGAGATGACACATGCTTTAGGGCGCGCCGGGCCGAAGTAAAGGTCAGCCTCATTGATGAGACTTGGAAGGTCAGCGGATGGCATCGATAACACGGGGGAAAGCTCACAGCGAAATGGGATTATTGGCAGCGAGACCGCCATCTATGAACATCTTGCCATGAATTTCCTTTTGGTGGAAGTAGGAAGGTGCGGCAGAAGTTGCTCGAGCGGCTGCTACAATGGTCGTGTCCGAATTGGAGTTGCTAACGTTTGGGTTATTGTAGGTTCGTAGGTGGGCGGCAAGCTGATCATTGATATTTGACGCCTCGCAAGTCAAGACAAACCTAGTGCCAGTCATTAGCTCTAACCTCAAGTCAGGTATATTCTGGACGTACACTTTGCAGGCGTCGGGATCTGGGTTGGCCAAAAAGCTATTCTTGTCGAAACCCGGCTCACACAAGGAAGAAGCGAGGAATTCTCCGACTGCTTTCTCAAAGGTTTTTTCATCATACCATGCACCTTCTATCGGTGCAGCGAGCTCGTTGTTTTCACCATCGCCAAAGATTTCCTTCGACAGGACATTGTATGCCTCGATACACTTCGGCACGGCCATGCGGAGCCGGCCAAGCATGATTGCAATAAGCCTAATTGAAATGAAAATCAGCACACCGAAAGCGGAGGCAGACACAGATAGTACTGACCCTCCAGTACTCGTGCCAGCAATCATATCGAAATATTCGCAGGGCTTGGCGTTCTCATCTCCGGCAACATCGATCATAAGCTGCTTGAGCATATAAAGAGATGCAATGCCTCGCACCCCTCCTCCGTCTGTCATAAAACCATTAGCAACCTATCTGGAACTCCATGAAGAGCATACCCAAGGACAACAGTCGGAGCTTAGGTTTGTCATGACCAAGGTTGACCAAGGTTGTCATCGGCACGCCAGGGTTGCGATACTGCATGACCAACTTCAGAGTACGCCGGATGAGAACCTTCAGGAGTCAACATGTCCAGATATTTGTTGAGCTTTTCTTGTCCTTCTGCCTGATGCCGAGAAAGCTTAGCATAGTCAATCCCGGTAGATTCTACGACGCGCTTCAAAGCTATAGAGAATACTAGTCAGTGAACATTTCGGACGAGTCTGGGGATATTTTACGTTTGTTAGCGACGCCAATGATGAGGTGGCCCTTTTCCGCGTGGTTTTCCCAACCCATGAAGCGGGCACAAACACGCGCGGCAATTACATTTCCTTCCTGAAGGATAATCCAAGTTGTGAAAAATGGTAAGAGAAGTAGGTCAAACAGCTGACCTCCAGGAGACTCAACATTTCGTGGTTTTTGTCGAACACCGTGACGGACCTGTTTGTGGGGTACTTGCCATCGATGAGATTGTCGTGACTACGCCATACGAGAGAACGGTTGTTAACCACACGCGGCTGGGTGTCCTTTGGCGACGCCAAGATGGCGAGGTCGAACCAGCTATAGTTTCCGGCTGCGGGGTTATCGCAGAAGCCCTGGTTACGTGCAAGTGTCGTCAACTGTAAATCTTCTAGTCGGTCGATTATGTCTGCGGTGAAAACCTATATCGCCACTTTCAGGAACTTGAAGGAGGCTTGGGATAAAACATGTGATTACTGACCGGCGAAGTGAACCATACTTGAGAGAACACAGCGGCCGAACTCAAGGGGACGTTTGTATCGACTTTGACCTCTACATGGCACTCAATAGTACTTGTGACGGTGTATATTCCGCTTTGAATTGTATCTGGGATGTCATATGCGAGATTTCTGCCAGACATCAGGGTCCAATTCATGGGTGAAAAGAGGTCTGAAAAAAGATGAGTGATTGAGTCTTGGGGCCAACACGAAATGGAAGTCACGCACCGGTATCAAGCACGACAGCGCTCAAAGTTCCGCTATGAGCGATGTTGAACCAGCCTGGAAAGCACGCGCAGACGCGAACACCGATGACATTGCCGGGCTAGATGTGGTAGGCATAAGGCATCGTACGCAACCCAACGGAGAAGAGTTGCTCACCTCCAAGGCATCCAAAAGCTCAGCCCGACGATCAAAGATGACACCAAAATGTCTTATATTGTTCTCAGCATCGAATCGATTGCTATGGCTGCGCCAAATCAGTTCCTTCTCGTCTTTAACGATAGGCTTCGTGGATTCTTCGTTGGGGAGAATGGCGAGCTCAAACCAACTCCAACCGACGGCTGCCTTGTTGTCGACGAAGCGTTGGGCTTGAGAGTCGGTATAGAGCTGCAGCTGTGCCACGCGATAGATGAATGTGTTGTCGAGGGGTTCGGTCTTAAACCAGAGCTCAGAGACGATACGGGCGTCTTGGTCGTCGGGATCGACGCGGCAAGGGGCGTTTGAGGTCCAGGTACGAGATTCGGAAGGCATCGAGAGATGGGAATGTTATAGATGATGTGTTCCTCCCAGCATACTTATACAAAGGTTGCATCGGTATTCTCCACCACCCGAAGAAGATAATCGGCGTAGACGCCACACCGCTCCTGGCATGAGACGTTGTAGGGCTGATGTACAGGTTTAGGCACAAGGTGAAGAGAATATGAATCGGTGTTACTCACCACTAGAAAAGCAATATTGCTGTACAGTGAGTGCCTTTGGGGCCCTGGCAGAAGACATGGAGACCCTGCATGCCAGCGTCGACGGGTTCTTGTTGGCGTTCTAACGGAAGATTAGTTGCCTTCGGAGGTCATTTCGTCACGCGAGCAAGCTCAGCTGGCCAAAGTGGACAGATGATCTCGACTGTGATGTCAGGTGAGTAGTTATGTCACACCGCAATTCAATGGATCGCGACATATTGCCTTCTCTGCGCTCTCACTGTTTAAGGCACCACATTCACATTCCTGCCTTAAGCTCGAAGAACCGGGAGCACGGATCTCCGGCTGCATTCTCGATTGTGTTACGGTTGAGGCGCAACTTGTCGAGTACTTTTTCCAGGATGGAGGCAAGAAGACTGCAACAGGTTACAGACTTACAGTGTGATTTCGAGCATGCATGCGCTATGTACCTGGCAGTAGGTTGACCTTGAACTATGTGCACGCCTCACACTAAATTAACAGCTCGGACTCTTGGTTGAAGAACTTTTGTACATGCCGCCTACCTTCACCAATTGTCAGTCAAAACAAATATTGCATGGAACGCAGCTTTGGTAGACCACGAAGGAAGTTGTTACACGACGTCTAGACCAGCGGAGGTGACTGATCCCTCTATGAAGCAAACCTTACTTCTTTAGCGAATTGTTCAAGAATGATTTGCTCGAAGAGGCCGCGAATCTACATCATCTCGATGCGCACGATCCCTCCGTCGGGTGGACGAACGGTAGACACGGGTACCTCAAACAAACAAGAGTATTCTTAGACGATGATGAACGTTACCAGATCACCGTCGTCATCGACCATCGCGAAGGGGCTTTCTCGATGAAACGAACCGCCTACTATATCTGATAATCTGTTCATGTATCAGCTCACCATACATATCACATGATACAGTCGTGCCCTCGTAGTGATAGGGAATTGAGGATGGAGGCCGATGCCAGTGGGATGCTCATGGGAGAAATAATGGGGGTGAAGTTGCAGACTCGGGCAGTGATGGAGGCAGAAAAAACTTGACTATGAACGTAGAAAGTGGTGTTGCCTATATGCCTTGTAATATGTTCAATCAACACTAATGCATCTAAGAAGTGGGTATTCAGAAGGTACGAAGGAAAACAGACCACGACCTGGCATCAACAGTGGCAGTATCGCGACAAGGGGAATGATGTGAGCATGGTGTGATATGACGCAGTGTTTGCCAGCCATGCGCTGCACGGCCTGATCGGTCCTGTCTATCCAGCGTCTACCCGAGTGTCTACCCCAGCCGATTCGGAGAAGACTCGACGTGGCCGTGTGATTGGCGGATTCCGTGCTGGAAACCAGTGGCCGATGCCCACATGGCGAGGGGCTGATGTTAATTTCTAGTGGGAAGTTTGAACCATCCTTCACGAATTTTTTTTTCAAACCTAAAACGGCGGGTTCTACGCAAGAAACTGGGTCTATGGATACTTACACCGCTGGCAGGAGACGTTACAAGACGTATTTTTGGCAGAGTATCCATGACGATCGCAGGTGATCAGATTATGGTTATCTATACAGGTATGTCACGGTGTACAAGTCTGACTTGTAACGTCTCCTGCCAGCGGTGTTACTTAAAAGAGACTCACAATGACAGCCATTTCCCTCAGAGCTGGTCTCACAATCTCCATCCATAAATCGATATGCGCCTCAACGGCTTCTTCTGCCTTTTCGCCCTCCACATCCTACCTGTCTTCAGTCTTAGATACGAGATCGGCCCAGGGAAACTGGCGGAGTAAGTACCCTTCGCACACTGTCCAACCAGGTCTAAACCCACTTCCAAGTCTTTGTGATCCCACCTATTTCAATCACAAAGAGACGACGCTCAAGGAGTGCCTTGACATGAACGGGTTGGCCTTCAAGGCAAACGGTTCCTGCGCGCATCTTCGGGACTCGAATGCGGCGTTGACGTCGAGCCGCAACGCCTTGGGTATAACGGCGTGGGAGCAAAGTCACCGTCTGGGCACCGCCATGGTCGTGGATTGCTTCACGACGGTGCGAACACCTTCAAAGTGGATCAGAGTTGATCCGAATCAAGAGATTTGGCGCCACCTTAACTTCAAGGAGTTCGTCGCTCATCAGGGGAGAAAGCTTTATTTCTTGAACGGGGCGAAACATGCGCGTCGTAGGCTGTCTCAATATTAACTACCCTGCGCACACTGCCCACTGGTCTAAACCCTCTTCCAAGTTTTGTGATCCACGATTTCAATACTATTATCTACAAACGATGCCGCTCAAGTACTGCCGTGACACGGACCCGTAGATAGGTTTGATACATACTACAACTGGAAGCCAATTAACAAGGATGTTCTCCCGCTACCACTACCCTTCTTGAAGCTTCCTCGCGTTTCCATTCATCTCACCGAGTCTCCCCATTCCTTAATGCACCACTACACTCACATTTTTCCACAAGGGACTTCGAGCTCGAAGAATGAAGAATTTGCCAGGACGGAGGAAGGGTAATACGAGCATACATGTATTATTCGTACCTATACCTCAAAGGCGACGAACACTCGCATACCGGTAACTTAGCGCCTTGTCTTGAGAGCTAGTATAGAATGACTCGCCAATGATTACCTTGATATACACGGTATGAGAGAGTAAAAAGGTGTTTACAAGGGGTATATAACGTGACAGAACAGTCTTCAATCCGTAGCCAATAGATCATTCACCTCATCTTCCTCCTGCGAGTCATCCATAATCGAGTCAAACGCAGTCTCCATAGATTGCTGTCCAGTCCCGCCATCATCCAGCATTTCATTGATGTCTTCATC
>Ga0307516_10001561_pt1 | contig 31504 bp, 34 predicted proteins | sample 19_EM_MG_FD_203310 | JGI IMG/M metagenome (GOLD analysis project Ga0307516, IMG submission 203310) | Populus trichocarpa ectomycorrhiza microbial communities from riparian zone in the Pacific Northwest, United States - 19_EM | ecosystem: Host-associated > Plants > Roots > Unclassified | place... | reverse complement strand
CGCACGCCGATGAAGCGGCTGGGCGAGCCCGGCGAAGTCGCCGACGTGACGGTCTTCCTGCTCAGTGATGCGGCAAGCTACCTCACCGGCCAGGTCGTCTACGTGGACGGTGGGCGCCTGGCCCTCAACTACACGGTTCCGCTGCAATGAATGCAATACCCACCGCAGGAGATTCGGAATGAGCACGACCCCATCGCCCGAGCAGGTGCTGGCTCGCTGGCGCGCGCGTGAGGCGGATCTGCGCTCGCCCGGCAATGAGCCCGGCATCGGCCGGCCTGAGCAGTTTGCGGGCCGCAGTGGCATGCAGGTGTTCGAGGCCATGTTCAAGGGCGAGATCCCGCCCCCGCCCATTTGCGAGACGCTGGATTTCCTGCTGGTGGAGGCCTCGCCCGGCCATGCAGAGTTCCAGGGCCGGCCTTTGTTCGAGCACTACAACCCGCTGGGCAGCGTGCATGGCGGCTGGGTGGCCACCTTGCTTGATTCGGCGCTGGGTTGCGCGGTGCACACCGTGCTGCCGGCCGGCAAGACCTACACCACGGTCGAGCTGAAAGTGAATTACGTGCGCAGCCTGACCAAGAACGTGCCGCTGGTGCGCGCGGTGGCCGATGTCATCCACCTGGGCGGGCGCATCGGCACCTCGCAGGCCCGGCTGGTGGGGCCCGACGATGTGCTGTATGCGCATGCCACCACGACCTGCCTGATCATGGACATGAGCAAGTAAGGGAATTGGGGCACCCGCCCTGCGACGGCTGAGGAAACAAAAGAATGAGGCTTCTGCACACCATGCTGCGGGTCGGTGACCTGCAGCGCTCGATCGACTTCTACACCCAGGTCATGGACATGCGGCTGTTGCGCATGACGCGCCGGCCCGAGCAGCAGTACGACCTGGCCTTCGTGGGCTACGGCACGAACCCGGAACATGCCGAGATCGAGCTGACCTACAACTACGGCGTGGACCACTATGACCTGGGCACCGCCTACGGCCACATCGCCATCGAGGTGGCCGACGCCGCGGCCGCCTGCGAGCGCATCCGCCATGCGGGCGGCAAGGTCACGCGCGAGGCCGGGCCGGTGAGGGGCGGCAGCACCGTCATCGCCTTCATCACCGACCCGGACGGCTACAAGGTCGAGTTGATCCAGCGTTAACTCACCATTGACTACCGCTTGAGGCCGCTCGCGGCGCGCGCCAGCGCCGTGATGCGCGGCCAATCGCGCGCATCCACGGCCTCCTGAGGCGTGAGCCACGAGCCCCCGCAGACCTTGACGTTGGGCAGCGCCAGGAACTGCGGCGCCGTCTCCGGCGTCAGGCCACCGGTGGGGCAGAACACCACGTCGGGGAACGGCCCGCCCAAGGCCTTGAGCATGGGAATGCCACCGGCGGCTGTGGCCGGAAAGAACTTCAGGAACCGGTAGCCGTCGGCATAGGCCGTCATCACTTCGCTGGCGGTGCTGACACCCGGCAACAGGGGCAAACCCATGTCGCGGCAGGCCCGCCCCAACTCGCTGGTGTAGCCCGGGCTCACCGCAAATGCACAGCCCACCGCCTTGACCTGCCGTGCATCGGCCACCGTGCGCACCGTGCCCGCGCCCACAATGGCCTGCGGCACCGACGTCAGCATGGCCTCGATGCTGGCCATGGCCACAGGCGTGCGCAAGGTCACTTCCAGCACCTTCACCCCGCCCTCCACCAGCGCGCGGGCCAGCGGCACCGCGTGGTCCACCTGCTGCAGCACGATCACCGGGATCACCGGTCCGTGCGAGGCAAGCGGCAGGGTATCGCTGACTACATCCATGTACAGGCTCCTTGTTCAGGGCTCAGGGCGTTGCGCCGCATGCCGGCAAACAATTCGCGGCCCAGGCCGTGGTGGTTGTCTTCCATTTGCGCGGCATCCATGCGTTCGGCCTCGCGCGCCGACCAGACGGTGGCATCGACCAGCGCCTCCAGCGTGCCGGCATGGGCGTCCAGGCGAATCACGTCGCCGGTGCGCACCTTGCCCAGCGGCCCGCTGTCCAGCGCTTCCGGGCTCACGTGGATGGCGGCCGGCACCTTGCCCGAGGCACCGCTCATGCGTCCATCGGTGACCAGCGCCACCTTGTAGCCCTTGCCTTGCAGCACCGCCAGCGGCGGCGTGAGCTTGTGCAGTTCGGGCATGCCGTTCGCCTTGGGGCCCTGGAAGCGCACCACCGCCACGAAATCGCGCTCCAGTTCACCGGCCTTGAAGGCAGCCAGCAACTCGCCCTGGCCGTTGAACACGATCGCCGGTGCCTGGACCACGTGGCGGTCATCAGGTATCGACGAGGTCTTGATGACCGAACGGCCCAGGTTGCCCGTGAGCAGGCGCAGGCCGCCGGTTTCGCTGAACGGCCGCGCAGCGGTGCGCACGATACCCTCGTCGCCGCTGGCCGCGGGCCAGGGCTGCCACGATAGCGCCGGCCCCTCCAGGTGCGGCACCCGCGTGTAGTCGCGCAAGCCGCCGGCCGACACGGTCACGGCATCGGGATGCAGGCAACCCGAATCGAGCAGTTCGCGCAGCACGAACCCCGGACCGCCCGCGGCCTGGAACTGGTTCACGTCGGCGCTGCCGTTGGGGTACACGCGCGCCAGCAAGGGCACCGCGGCCGAAAGATCTGAAAAGTCGGTCCAGTCGATCAGGATGCCGGCCGAACGCGCCACCGCCACCCAGTGGATCAGGTGGTTGGTGGAGCCACCCGTGGCCAGCAAGGCCACCATGGCATTGACGATGCTGCGCTCGTCCACCAGTTCGCCGATCGGCGTGAAGCGGCTGCCGGCCTCCTGCGTGAGGGCCAGCACCGTGCGCACGGCCTCGCGCGTGAGCGCTTCGCGCAGCGGCGCATGCGGGTGCACAAAGGCCGCGCCCGGCACATGCAGGCCCATGGCCTCCATCAGCATCTGGTTGCTGTTGGCCGTGCCGTAGAAGGTGCAGGTGCCCGGCCCGTGGTAGGACGCTGATTCGGCCGCCAGCAAGGCCTCGCGCCCGACCAGGCCTTGCGCATGCTGCTCCCGCACGCGCGCCTTGTCCAGGTTCGACAAACCGGTGCCCATGGGCCCACCCGGCACGAACACGCACGGCAGGTGGCCAAAGTGCAAGGCGCCGATCAGCAGGCCCGGCACGATCTTGTCGCAGATGCCCAGCAGCAAGGCCGCATCGAACACGTCGTGGGTCAGGGCCACCGCCGTGCCCAGGGCGATGGTGTCGCGCGAGAACAGCGACAGTTCCATGCCGGGGAAGCCCTGGGTCACGCCGTCGCACATGGCCGGCACGCCGCCGGCCACCTGGGCGGTGGCGCCGAGCCGGCGTGCTTCGTCGCGGATGACGGCGGGGAACCCTTCATAGGGCTGGTGCGCCGACAGCATGTCGTTGTAGGCTGTCACCACGCCCAGGTTGGGCGCTCGCTGCGCCACCACGCGCAGCTTGTCGTTGGCGGGCAACACGGCAAACGCGTGGGCCACGTTGGCACAACCCAGGCGCTCGGGGCCGCGCGGGCGGTTCGCCGCCTGGCGCACGCGGGCCAAGTAGGCGCTGCGCGGTATGCGGCTGCGCTCCCGGATGCGTTGAGTCACTTCGAGAAGAGCATTCTTCATGGATCGCTGCCTGGCCCGGTGAAGCGGGCAATGTAACCTGAGATTCGGCCACCGAGAAACAAAGTTACAGCCCCGAGGGAATGGCCGGGCTCGTCGTGAAGGTTTCTTGACACACCGTATCCACCTCTGCACCCTTCTTGCTTGAGTGACCCCGGCCATGGGCAGTGACTATTCTTCGTTCGGCGAATCCCAGGATACGGCAACGGTAGGGCCGCTGCGCGACCCGGCCGAATTGCTGGCACAGACATGGCGGGAATGGGATCGCCGCAGCGATTTATGGGTCTTCGGCTACGCCTCCCTCATCTGGCGGCCCGAGTTCCAGGCCGACGAGCAGAGGCCCGCACGCGTGTGGGGGTACCACCGCTCATTCCGCATGCGTTCCCGCATCAACCGGGGCACACCCGCCGTGCCGGGGCTGGTCTTCGCACTGCTGCCGGGGGGCTCATGCCGGGGCATGGTGTATCGCATCACGCACCACCGTGCGGAGCAGGAACTGGAGCGCCTGTGGGCTCGCGAAATGCCCACCGGCGTGTACGACCCACGGTGGCTGCCGTGCTCCACGGCAGCCGGGCCGGTGACGGCCCTTGCATTCACCTTGCAGCGCTCCAGCCCCAGCTACACCGGGGTGATCGATGACGTGCAGATGCTGCACATCCTTCGCACCGCCTGCGGGCGGTATGGCACCACGCTGGAATACCTGCTGGAAACCTCCCAGGGGCTGCGCCAGCATGGCATCCTCGACCGAGAGATTGAGCGCCTCGCCGCCATGGCGCGCCTGCATGGCTTGCAGCCGGAGTGACACGACAGGTCAGGAGCCGTGAGTCATTTCACGCGCATGTTCCGCGCATTTCCGGCCCTTGCGAACAATTCCTCACATCTTGCGGAGCCGGCACCCGGGTACCCCGTATCGGGTGCTCACACTCAATCCATCAAGGGCCCGGAGGCCGTGCGCGGAAACGCAATTTCGTCATGGGCCCGTTGGACCGCCACCAGGTCATCGGTGGTGTCGATGTCGGCCAGCACCCCGGCATCGTTCACGTCCACGCCATGCGTGGGGTAGCGTCCCAGCAGGCGCCGCGCGCCTTCGTCGCCGGACAGTTTGACCAGTTCTGAATACAGCTCGGCCGCAAAGCCCACTGGATGTCCGCGCCGCCCCCTGTGCTGCGCATAGACCACGGGGTAGGTGTCGAGTTCAGCCGCGACTTGCACGATGGTCTGGGCCCGGATCAGCGGCATGTCGGCCGGCAATACCACCCAGCCCGTGGCCTGCGAGCGTGCGGCCACGCCCGCAGCCAGGGAATCGCCCATGCCGTTCGACAGGGCATCGCCGGGCAACACCACCATGTCGCGCGCGGCCACATAACGCTGCACCATGGCACTCAGGGACTGCGTGGTCACCACCACCACGGGCAGCTCGCTGGCCAGTGCATTGGACAGGGTCGTCCCCAACACACTGGAACGGCCCAGGGGCTGCTCCAACTTATGGAGCACGCCCGTAAACCGGGAACCTTTGCCCGCGGCCAAAACCACCACCACCGGGTTTGAATTCACGCACTTCCTCCAACGCGTTATGCGTCACAAAACCACCATTGCTCTTGAGTCGTTGCCCTGCACGCGGGGTGGTCCGCACCCCTGCAAAGCCATGCTCAATGGAAGCGCGTTTGGCAGCCTGTCGAAACTGGGGCCTCTCCCTAGGGCCTTTCCCAGGTCGAATCGTATGCATTGACCTTTGAAAGGCGGATGGGAACTCGTGCAAGATCCCTGCCACAAAGGTACTGCTGCCTATACTGACCCCCATGGATCAGGGATCGATCGCCAATCTGCGCAAGAGCTACGAGCGCTCCGAGCTCGACGAGAACGCCTCGCACGCGCTGCCCTTGCAGCAGTTCGACCAATGGCTTCAGGAAGCCATCAGCGCCGCGGTGCCTGAACCCAATGCCATGACCTTGGCCACCGTGGGGCCGGATGGCCGGCCCTCGACGCGAGTGGTGCTCATCAAAGGCTATGACGAACGCGGCCTCAACTGGTACACCAACTACCAAAGCCGCAAGGGCCGTGAACTCGGCGGCAATCCGTTCGCCGCGCTGCAGTTCCATTGGGTCGAGTTGGAGCGCGTGGTGCGAATCGAAGGCCGCGTCGAGAAGCTGAGCGATGCAGAGTCCGATGCCTACTACGCCACCCGCCCGCTGGACTCGCGCATCGGCGCCTGGGCCTCACCACAGAGCGAGGTCATCGCTTCGCGCACGGTGCTGGTGGCCCAGGCCGCCAAGTACGCCGCACGTTATGCCTTGCACCCGCCACGGCCGGTGCATTGGGGCGGCTACCGCCTGGCACCCGATCGCTGGGAGTTCTGGCAAGGCCGCAGGTCGCGCCTGCACGACCGCCTGCAGTACCGCCTGGACGGCGGGCAGTGGGTCCGCGAGCGGCTGGCGCCTTAGACGCTTGAGGTCATTCTGCATGGCCCCCACAGGCCGTCCATGACACCCATCCCCACCCCGCGGCGGGGCCTCACGACTTCTTGACCCGGTCCTTGAACGTCTTGCGGAACTTCTCGACCTTGGGGCCCACCACGAACGCGCAGTAGCCTTGCTCGGGGTTGCGCGCAAAGTAGTGCTGGTGATAGTCCTCCGCCCGCGAGTAGTTTGCCAGCGGCTGCACCTCGGTCACGACACGCCCGGCATGGGCCGCATTGGCCTCCGCGATCACCTCGCGGGCCACGCGCTCCTGCTCGGGAGACGTGACATAGATGCCCGAGCGGTACTGCGTGCCCGCGTCGTTGCCCTGCCGGTTCAGCGTGGTCGGGTCATGGATGGCAAAGAAGATCTCCAGCACCTCGCGCAAGCTGATGCGCGCAGTGTCGAACTGCACCCGCACCACCTCCACGTGCCCGGTGCGCCCGCCGCAGACCTGTTCATACGTGGGGCGGATCACCTGGCCATTGCTGTAGCCCGACTCAACGGCCGTGACCCCATCGACCTGCTCGTACACGGCCTCGGTGCACCAGAAGCAGCCGCCTCCCAGTGTGATGCTGTCGGACACCGCGGGAACTTGGGGACGGACATCAGGGGTCATGGAAACTCCGGCGTTGTAGTGGATAGCCACTGTCGCGGCGCCCCCACAGGTCCTTACACTGCGCCGATTATGCAAAGGACTCCCTTGTCCCCATGAAAGGCCCTGCGCGACATTCACGCAGGCCCATGGGGGCATGGAGCCATGCCTCTTCCACGCAAACAACCCAGCAGCCGCCACCGCCATGTACGGACTCGAATCGCTCAAGCCCATCCTCACCGCGCTGGCGCTGCCGCCCGTGCCCTTGATCCTGCTGGTCTTGTTCAGCGCCCGCATCATGGCCAATCGCCGGGTGCTCGGGTTCCTGATGCTGCTGCTGTTGGCCGCCCTGTTCTGGCTCAGCGCCTGCTCCGGCGTGGCAGTGGCCCTGCAGGATTTCGCCCTGCGGCCTCCGCTGGCCCTGCGCACCGACGCCATGGTCGAATGGAAAACCGGCCAGCGCGGCGGCAGCCCCACGCCCAGCACCGCCATCGTGGTGCTGGGAGGCGGACGTGAGCGCCGCGCGGCGGAATACGGCATGTCCAACCTGAGCGCCAAGAGCCTGGAGCGCCTGCGCTATGGGCTCTGGCTGGGCCGCGAAACTGGCTTGCCGGTGGCTTTTTCAGGGGGCGTGGGCTGGGCTGAAGAGGGCGAATCCCCGGAAGCGGAGGTTGCCGCACGCATTGCCCGCGACGAGTTCAACCGGCCGCTGCGCTGGGTCGAAACCCGCTCGCACGACACGCGCGAAAACGCCGCGCTCACCGTGCCCCTGCTGCGGGAAGCCGGCGTGCGCGAAATCATCCTGGTGACGCACGCGTTTCACACGCCCCGCGCGATGCGCGTCTTCACGGCTGCGGCAGGCGCCGACATCCGCGTGATCCCGGCGCCGATCGGCCTGGTCCGGGCCGGCGACCGCCCGGTGCTCGATTGGCTGCCCAGCAGCAAGGGCTTCACGGACGTGCGCGACATCCTGCGCGAGATGCTGGGCCTGCTGGTGCGGGCCTGAAAGTAGAAACCCGCCCGGAGCCCTGGCTCGTGGGCGGGTTGGGCAGCATCGAGCTGCCGCTTCGGAACTCCGGAGGAATGAGGTCCGGGGTTCCTTCCGCGCAGAGACTACGCGGAAGTGGGGCCTGCAGTCATGCAGGCAACCGAAGAGTAGGCGCCTGCATGGCGCCCCGCAATGGGGCTGTCTCAATGGATGCCCCGGCGCGATTGAATGACCCCGCTTGACTTTCGTCACCTGCCGAGGCGGTGGTCAGGCGACAGGGTTCAACCTTTCAGCCGCGACCACAAATCGGTCATGCGCGCGTCCAGCGCCGGGTCCCCCTCGATCACCCGACCCCAGGGCCGCGAGGTCTCGCCCGGCCACTTGTGGGTGGCGTCCAGGCCCATCTTGCCGCCCAGGCCAGACACCGGCGAGGCGAAATCCAGGTAGTCGATGGGCGTCTGGTCCACCAGCGTGGTGTCGCGCACCGGGTCTACCCGGGTGGTGATGGCCCAGATCACCTCCTGCCAGGAGCGGATGTCCACGTCCTCGTCCAGCACGACGATGAACTTGGTGTACATGAACTGGCGCAGGTAGCTCCACAGGCCGAACATCAGGCGCTTGGCATGCCCCGGGTAACTTTTACGGATGCTGATCAGCGCCATGCGGTAGCTGCAGCCTTCCGGTGGCAGGTAGAAATCAACAATCTCCGGAAACTGCCGCTGCAGGATGGGCACGAACACCTCGTTCAGCGCCACGCCCAGCACCGAGGGTTCGTCGGGTGGCTTGCCTGTATAGGTGGAGTGGTACACCGGGTCCGTGCGCGTGGTCAGCCGCTGGATCTCGAACACGGGGAACCAGTCCTGCTCGTTGTAGTAGCCGGTGTGGTCGCCGAACGGCCCTTCCAGCGCATGCAGGTAGCCGCCGCGCTCGGCCAGTTCAACGCCATGCTCGGACCGGCCCACAAAGCCGGGAGCGGCCACCGGGATGTGCCCCTCCAACACCATCTCGGCCCGCGCCGGCACCTGCAGTGGCCAGCCTTCCTCGCCCACGCCCGTGTCCGCCAGCTCGGTGCGCGCGCCGCGCAGCAAGCCGGCGAACTGGTATTCCGACAAGCTGTCAGGCACCGGTGTCACCGCCCCCAGCATGGTGGCCGGGTCGGCGCCCAGCGCCACGGCGATGGGGAACGGCCGGCCGGGATTCACCTTGGCAAACGCCCTGAAGTCCAGCGCCCCGCCCCGATGAGCCAGCCAGCGCATGATGACTTGGCGCGGGCCGATCACCTGCTGGCGGTAGATGCCCAGGTTCTGGCGCCGGCGTGGCTGCGCCACCGACTGCGGGCCGCGGGTCACCACCAGCCCCCAGGTGATGAGCGGGCCGGCATCGCCCGGCCAGCAGAACTGCACCGGCAGGCGTGCGAGGTCCACCTCGGCACCTTCCAGAATGACCTCCTGGCAGGGCGGTCGCCGCACCATGGCAGGCTTCATGTCCCAGACCGACCGGGCTAGATGCCAAAGCCGCCCGGCGTCCCGCAGGCCCTTGGGTGGCTCGGGCTCCTTGAGGCTGGCCAGCATCTCGCCCACCTCGCGCAACGCGCCCAGGTCGGCCGCCCCCATGCCCAGGGCCACTCGTTTGGGGGTGCCGAAGAGGTTGGTGAGAACCGGAATCTTGTAACGGTCACGACCGTTGATCGGGTCCGTGAACCACAGCGCCGGGCCGCCCTCGCGCAGCGAACGATCGCTCAACCATGTCATCTCCAGACGGATTGACACGGGTTCAGTGACCTTTTTGAGCTCTCCTTGCCTCAAAAGCGCCTCAGTGAACTCACGCAGGTCACGGTATTTCATGCATTAAAGATATTTAGACGGCGCTTTTTAAGGTTGACCGGTTATGAAAAGCCTTCCTAGAATTCGCCGCATCACAACAACACTACGGGTTAACCCGTTCAGATCGAAGCAACTGGAGCGGGCTTCCAGCGACATCCCGCCGAGTTGGTGTGGTGTGACCAACTTTCATTTTCCTGGGATCAGCCGCATGGGGAACGCAACCGATTATCACCGCCGGGTCTTGCAGGGCATGCCGTTTGCCTTGGCATCTGCCACCCGACAAGAAGGGAGCTTCATGAACGAGTCTCGATCGTGGGCAGATCTGCCCAAGACAGCAGCAACGTCGTTGCGTGTGTTTTTGCAGGACACCGGCCACGGCCTCCTGGAGGTCTGTCACAGTTCCCTGGCCTTGCTGGGGTTGATCGTGTTTGCAGCCATGGTGCTGCTGCTCGCGGCACATGCCGAGATGCGGCAGGACATGGAACAGCAGCTGCGCGGTTGGCTGCAGGCGCGCCACGATGAGCGTGAGCGCGTCGGCGTGACCTTCAACGTGAGCGCCAGCACTACGGGCCAGTCGGCAGACCCCGACTGGGTGGCCTCGGTGACCGAACCGGCGGCCGTGCTGCGGGCCACGGCGCTGGACCCCGCCGAACTGGACCGGCAACAAGCCGCCGTGGCGTACTGGATCTCGCGGCGCTACCGCGTGGCCCCTGAGCCGATCGGCCGCCTGGTTCAGGAAGCCTGGGAGGTCGGCCGCCAGACCGGCCTGGACCCGACCCTGATCCTGGCCATCATGGCCATCGAGTCGAGCTTCAACCCCTTTGCGCAGAGTTCTGTGGGCGCGCAAGGCCTGATGCAAGTGATGACTCGCGTGCACGAACCCAAGTACGAGGCCTTCGGCGGCAGCCATGCGGCCTTCGACCCGGTCACCAACCTGCGTGTAGGCGTGCAGGTGCTCAAGGAATGCATCCAGCGGGCCGGCTCGGTGGACGGCGGATTGAAGTTCTACGTGGGCGCGGCCAACCTGGCCGATGACGGCGGGTATGCCTCCAAGGTGCTGGCCGAGCAGGAGTTCCTGCGTCAGGTGGCCCATGGCCGCACGGTGTCGGTGGTCAACCGGCCGCAGACCTATGCGCAACCCCAGACCCTGACGCCCGACTCCGTGTCGATGGAGCCGCCGCAAAGCGACAGCGCCCCGGAACAGCCGGCCTCGGCCTCCATGCCGGGCACTTCGGCCGCGACGGCGGAGAGCGACCGCGTGGCCCTGCTGCGGCGCTGAAGGAGTGTGAACAGCGCCCGGCACCACCGGCCGAGCGCACCGAGGCCCGCCTTCAACCGGTGGCCCATGCGCTAAACTGCCGACGCCGCGCGACTGGCGATCCAGGGCAACTTCCAGGGCTTTCCTGGGCTGTTGCCTGAGGTGGTTCACCACCGGGGAGCGCGGACGGTACGGCCGCCGGCCGCACCCGCTTCTTGCCGTTCGCCTGGGCAGCCCTCCCGCTGGTTTTGTTCCACCTGTTGGTGGAACCCCCTGCGGCAGGTCTTCAGTTTGCGAGGACTGCCAGTCATGTTCGACCGTTCCACCTCCACGCTCGACCTCGTCGACCCCGCCATCGCTGCCGCCGTCGCAGCGGAGAACCGGCGCCAGGAAGAGCACATCGAGCTGATCGCTTCAGAGAACTACGCCTCGCCCGCCGTGATGGCCGCGCAAGGCACGCAACTCACCAACAAATACGCCGAGGGCTACCCGGGCAAGCGCTACTACGGCGGCTGCGAGCATGTCGACACCGTGGAGCTGCTGGCGATCGAACGTGCCAAGCAGATCTTCGGCGCGGAACACGCCAACGTGCAGCCCAACTCCGGCTCGCAGGCCAACCAGGGTGTGTTCTTCGCGCTGCTGCAGCCCGGCGACACGGTCATGGGCATGAGCCTGGCCGAAGGCGGCCACCTGACGCACGGCATGCCGCTCAACATGAGCGGCAAGTGGTTCAAGGTGGTGAGCTACGGCCTGAACGCCCAGGAAGAGATCGACTACGACGCCATGGAGCGGCTGGCGCACGAACACAAGCCCAAGCTCATCATCGCCGGGGCTTCAGCGTATGCGCTGCGCATCGACTTCGAGCGCTTTGCCCGCGTCGCCAAGGCGGTGGGCGCGTATTTCATGGTGGACATGGCCCATTACGCCGGCCTGATCGCCGCGGGCGTCTACCCCAATCCCATACCGCATGCCGACGCGGTGACCACCACCACGCACAAGACCTTGCGCGGCCCGCGCGGCGGCCTGATCCTGATGAAGGACCACGTGGCCAAGCAGATCAACAGCGCCATCTTCCCCGGCATCCAGGGCGGGCCGCTGATGCACGTGATCGCGGCCAAGGCGGTGGCCTTCCAGGAGGCGCTGCAGCCGGCCTTCAAGACCTACCAGCAGCAGGTGCTGCGCAACGCGCAGGCCATGGCCGGCGCGCTTACGCAGCGCGGCCTGCGCATCGTCTCGGGCCGCACCGAGAGCCATGTGATGCTGGTGGACCTGCGTGCCAAAGGCATCACCGGCAAGGCGGCCGAGGCCGTGCTGGACCAGGCCCACATCACCTGCAACAAGAACGCGATCCCGAACGATCCGGAGCGGCCGATGGTGACCAGCGGCATCCGCCTCGGTTCGCCGGCCATGACCACACGCGGCTTTACCGAACGCGAGGCCATTGCCACGGCCCACCTGGTGGCCGACGTGCTGGAGCATCCCGGTGACGAGGCGGCCATCGCTGCCGTGCGGGCCAAGGTGGCAGCACTGACGCGCGAATTCCCGGTGTACCGATAGGCCCGGGGCGCAGCGGCAGAACAGGTTCACGACATGCGCTGCCCCTACTGTTCGCACGAAGACACGCAGGTCGTGGAGACACGCGACTCCGATGAAGGCGACGCGGTGCGTCGCCGCCGCCGCTGCATGAGCTGCGACAAGCGCTTCACGACCTATGAGCGCGCGGAGCTGGCCATGCCGGCGGTGGTCAAGAAGAACGGCAACCGCACCGACTTCGACCGCGAAAAGCTACGCGCCTCGATGATGTTGGCGCTGCGCAAGCGCAATGTCAGCATGGAGTCGATCGAGGCCGCCTTTGCGCGCATCGAAGACAAGCTGTTCGCCAGCGGCACCAGCGAGGTCACCACCACCCGCATCGGTGAACTGGTCATGCGGGAGTTGAAGCGCCTGGACAAGGTGGCCTATGTGCGCTTTGCCTCCGTCTATCGCAGCTTCGAGGACGTGGACGAGTTCAGCCGGCTGATCAAGGAAATCTGAGCTCGGTTACCTGGACCGCGCACCGCCGCGGGTAGACTTACCTCCGGATACAAAGCCGCAACAAGCGGTTCCGCAGGGAGGATGCTGGTGGGCTCAGTCTTTGGGAGGGCGCGTGCGGCCGTGCGCGGCTGGACGCTGGTGGAACTCCTCGCCGTGCTGGCGATGGTGGGCATCTTGGCGGCTGTCGCCTTGCCGTCTTTCGCCCGCATGCTGGTGCGCCGCCACCTGGAAGGTGTTGCTGCCCAGGTCAGCACCGACCTGCAGTACCTGCGTTCCGAAGCCATCGCGCGCAATGCCGGCGTGCGCATCCGCTTCGTGGCCACGCCTGCGGGCACCTGCTACGTCATCCACACCGGCGCGGACCAAGACTGCAGTTGCGACACCGTGGCCGCCAGTTGCCGGGCAGGGGTCGTGGCCTTGCGCAGCGCGGCCTTTGCTGCCGAGTCCCCCGTGCAGGTGCAGGCCAACGTCGAGTCGATGCGGGTCGATCCGCGCCATGGCACGGTCAGCCCTACCGGCACGGTGCGGGTGGTGGCGGCCGATGGCACGGCCGTGCATCACGTGGTCAGCGTGCTGGGCCGTGTGCGCACCTGCTCGCCCGGTGGGCAGGTGCCGGGAGTCACGACATGCCCGTCGTGACACGCGGATCCGGCTTCTCGCTGATCGAGGTCCTGATCGTGTTGGTGCTGCTGGGCGTGCTGGCCAGCATCGCGGTGCCGGGGTACCAGGCGCAGGTGCGCCGCACGCGGCGGGCCGAGGCAATTGCCGCGCTGCTGGCCATCCAGCAGGCGCAGGAACGGTGGCGGGCCGCGCATCCCGGCTATGCGTCGGGGCTGGGTGACTCGGGGCTGCCTGGGCCCGCCCAGACACCCAGCGGCCGCCATGCCTTGTCCACCGCGGTGGAGGATGACACCCGTTCGTTCGCCTACACCGTCACCGCGGTGGCAGCGCAGCCGGTGGGCGACAACTGCGCGCACATGCAGCTCGGCATGCTTCGCGGCAGCCTCACGCAGCGCTCCGGGCCTGATGCACGGCTGGGCAACGGCCCGGCGGACAACCGAGCCTGCTGGGGCCAGTGATGCGAACGCAGTATCAGCAAGGACTGTCCCTGGTGGAAATCCTGGTGGCCATCGCGCTGGGCCTGCTGCTGGTGTCTGCGGTCGCGACGCTGCTGGTGAGCCATATCGTCGAGCACCGGCGCATGCTGGCCGAAGTGCGCCTGATGCAGGACTTGCGCGCAGCGGCCGACCTGGTCACGCGCGATCTGCGCCGCGCCGGCTATTGGGGCAGGGCCGAGTTGGGCGTGGCAGACAGCTCGCAGACGCCCCCGCTGCCCAACCCTTATGCGGGCGTATGGCCCGACGCCCAGGCCGGCACCACCACGGCGCTGGGCTACAGCTACTCCCGTGACGACACCGAAGACAACGTCGCGTCGAACAACGAGCGCTTCGGCTTTCGGCTCAACGCGCGCACCCATGTGCTGGAGATGCGGCAGGGCGGCGCGGCCATCGCCCCGGACACCGGCGACAGCTGGCAACCCCTGACGGACCCCGGTGCGATCCAGATCACGCAGTTCGCAGTCACGAACACCCCCCACAGCCTCAGCCTGCTGGCCCATTGCCCCAAGCCGGTCTGCGCCAGCGGCAGCACCACCTGCCCGCCCAGGCTGCAGGTGAACGTGCTGGCGGTGGAGATCGGCGCCACGGACCCGCGCGACCGCTCGCTCACGCGGGTGCTGCGCACGCAGGTGCGGACCCGCAACGACCTCGTCAGCGGGGCCTGCCCGTCATGAAGACCCGATCCACGCAAGGCGTGGCCTCGCTGGCCCTCATCGTGGTGTGGCTGGTGGCCGCGTCGCTGGTGGTGCTGTATGCCAACCGCGTGCTCATCTTCGAACAGCGGGCTTCCGCCAACCAGGTGCGCTCGGCACAGGCATTCGAGGCCGCCGAGGCCGGCATCGAATGGGCCCTGGCCCTGCTCAGCCATTCCGGCCCGGTGGACAGCCAATGCCGGCCCACCGATGCGACTGGCGCGCGGACCTTGCGCGAGCGGTTGATCCAGGTGGACGCCAGCACGGGGCGGGTCAGCGCCGGCCCTGCGCAGGCGGGCTGCGGCCGGGCCTCTGGCGGGGCGTGGCAATGCAGCTGCCCCGACAGCGGCAGCCCCACCTGGCCACCCGGTGAGCCGGCGGCCAGTGCCTTCAGCCTGCGCGTCGAGGCGGGGCAGCGTGCCGGCAGCTTCGGCCTGGTGGCCGCGGGCTGTGCCAATGCGACCAGCCCCTGTGCCCCGGGTATGGCCGATGCACAGGCCCAGGTGGGCACGGCGGTGGCTTCCTTGCCCCTGCTGGCCCACCCGCCCAGCGCCGCGCTGATGGCGGGTGGCTCGATCGATCTGGGGGCCGGCACGCTGGTGAGCAACGCCGAGGCAGCCACCGGGGGTGTCACCGCGGCAGCGGGCGGCACGGTCACGCGCGACCCCGCGGCGCAGTTGATCAGCCTCCCGGGCCGCCCGGGCACAGCGTCGATCGTGGCCGAGGACGCCAGCCTGCAGGATGTGCCGGTGTTTGCACGGGCCCTGGGCCTGGCTCCAGCCACCTACCGCGACCTGCCGGGGGTGAAGGTGCTGGGCTGCGGCACCGCCTGCCGGTCTCGGGACATCAGCGCGGCCTGGGCCAACGGCCGGCAGCCGGTGCTGTGGGTCGACGGCAGCCTGGACCTGGATGCCGACCTGCCCCTGGGCAGCGCGGAGTCGCCGCTGCTGTTGATCGTCGACGGGCCGCTGCGCCTCACCGGCGCGCAGGAGCCCCGTGGCCTGGTGATTGCCCGCTCGGTGACCTGGACCCATGCCGGCGGCGGCATCGCCCGCCTGCGCGGTGCGCTGCTGGCCCAGGAGGATGTGGCGCTGGCCGGTGGCGCGCAGGTAATGTTCGACGCCGGCGTGTTGCAACGGCTCGCCCGCCTGGGCACCTTTGTGCGCGTGCCGGGCGCCTGGCACGATTTCGACCGATGAGCCGCATCTACCGAGGCATCACGCTGGTCGAGGTGCTGGTCTGCCTGCTCGTGCTCACCGTGGGGCTGGCCGCCATCTCACGCCTGCAGGCGCACCTGCGCCTGAGCGCCGAGGCGGCCCGCCAGCAGGCCGAGGCCCTGCGGCTGGCGCAGGACGAGATGGAGCGCCTGCGTGCCTTCACCCAGGTGGCAGCGGGCACCGGGCCGTCGTACGCCGAGATCGAGACCCGTGAGCCGGCGCCGGTGGAAGACGCTTCGGCCTCGACCCGCTACACGCTGGAGCGTGGCGTGGCCACCGCGGCCGCGCCGCGCTACAAAGCCATCACCCTCACGACACGCTGGACCGACCGCATCGGTGACGCGCAACAGATGGAGCTTGCGTCCATGGTGGCCGGCCTTGCCCCGGCGCTGGGCGGCGTGCTGTCGCTGCAACGCCATGTCTCCGAGCCCCTGCAGCCGCAGGCGCGCCACCCCGCCATCCCGCTGACCTCGCGCGACCTGGGCGACGGCCGCAGCGTGTTCAAGCCGTCGGTGCAAGGTGTTGTCGCGTGGGTGTTCGACCACGTCACCGGGGTGATCACCCGCGTGTGCCAGGCACCGGCCGGCGTGGCCAACGCCGACCTGTCGGCGGCTCAGTTGAGCAACTGCACCACGACGCAGGGTTTGCTGGTCTCGGGCTTCGTGCGTTTTGCCACCCAGACCGACACGCCCGGCGCACGCGATGCAGAGCAACCCACCAGCCCCGCGATGAACCTGGACCTGTGCCTGGTGGCCGCCAACACCGCGCTCTGCACGGCGCCCTCGCTGGCCGAATGCTTTGACGATGCCCCCACCACCCCATCGCCCACCCGGCAGACCGTGATCTACCACTGCGCGGTGTTCCCCCCCGCCGGCACCTTGCACTGGACCGGCCGGCTCAACCTCGCGCCCGTGGACTGGCAAGTCGCCGCACCCGAGGTGCCGGGCGGCTTCAAGGTCTGCCGCTATTCGTTCGACCACAATGCCAACGGCCGCATCGACAACGCCGAGCACCCTGCCCTCTACACCCAGGTGGCGGCGCCCCTCACGGACCAGAACTTCCTGGTGGTGCGGGGCGCCGCCACCTGCCCGGTGGACCAGCCGGTCAGTGTGGGTACCGTGGCGCCTGACAATGTGGTCAACGACAGCACCGTGCAGCACCAGCCTTGACGTCCGCGCCCAGCCCACACAACCCCTCCGCTGACCTTGCCGCCATGCGCGAGGCCCTTGCGCTGGCCGGGCAGGCCATCGGCCTGACGGAGCCCAACCCGCGCGTGGGCTGCGTCATCCACGGCCCCGGCGGCCGCCTGCTGGGCAGCGGCCACACCCAGGCCGCCGGTGACGCACATGCCGAGGTGATGGCCCTGCGTGCCGCGCAAGCTGCCGGGCACGACCTGCGCCATGCCACCGTGTACGTGACGCTGGAGCCCTGCTCCCACCACGGCCGCACGCCGCCCTGCGTGGACGCGCTGGTGACCGCGGGCGTGGGCCGCGTGGTGGTGGCGGTGGGCGACCCCAATCCGCAGGTGGCGGGCCAGGGCATTGAGGCGCTGCGCCGCGCCGGCATCACGGTCGACGTGGGGCTGCTGGCCGAACCGGCGCGTGAACTGAACATCGGCTTTTTCTCGCGCATGCTGCGCCGGCGGCCCTGGCTGCGCCTCAAGGTGGCCGCCTCGCTGGACGGCCGCACCGCGCTCGAGGACGGCCGCAGCCAGTGGATCACCAGCCCCGAGGCGCGCGCCGACGGCCACGCCTGGCGCAGGCGCGCCGGCGCCGTGCTCACGGGCATCGGCACGGTGCGCGACGACAACCCACGCCTGGACGTGCGCATGGTGCCCACCGCGCGGCAGCCGCTGCGCGTGGTGGTCGACTCGCGCCTGGAGATCGACCCGGCCGCGCGCATCCTGCAGCCGCCCGGCCGGGCACTGGTCTACACCACGCGGCACGGCCAGGCCTTGCCCGGCGAGCAGGTCGAAGTCGCCCCCTTGCCCGCCACCCCCGATGGCAAGACCGACCTGGCCGCCCTGCTGGACGACCTGGCCCGGCGCGGCATCAACGAGTTGCATGTCGAAGCCGGCCACAAGCTCAACGGCTCGCTGGTGCGCGCCGGCCTGGTGGACGAAGTGTTGTTGTACCTTGCGCCCAAGCTGATCGGCGCCGGCCGCGAGATGGCGGCCTTCGGCCCCCTGGCGCAACTGGACGACGCCGTGGCGCTGGAATTCCTCAGCACGCAGATCATCGGCCCGGACCTGCGCCTCATCGCCAGGCCACCGGGCCGGGCGCAGTTTTGATCCTCGGCCCCCTTACCCCAACCCCACCCACGCCATGTTCACCGGAATCATCAGCGGCATCGGCCGCATCATTCGCGTCGAGTCCCTGGGCGCCAGCGCCGGACACGGCAAGCGCCTGCACCTGCAGGCGCCGCCCGGCTACCTGGATGACGTGGCCCTGGGCGACAGCATCGCGCTCAATGGCGCGTGCATGACCGCCACCGGCATCGACACCACCGCGCAGCAGTTCACCATCGACATCTCCGTCGAGAGCCTGGCCCACACCACCAGCCTGGACGCCCCCGGCCCCGTCAACCTGGAGAAGGCGCTGCGTGCCAACGACCGCCTGGGTGGCCACATGGTCAGCGGCCATGTGGACGACGTGGGCGTGGTCACGCGCTTTGCCGACGTGGGCGAGTCCTTTGAGCTGCGCATCCGCGCCGCCCGCAGCTTTGCGCGCTACCTGGCCTACAAGGGCTCGATCGCGGTCCAGGGCGTGAGCCTCACGGTGAACCGGGTGGAAGACAGCGCCGACGCGGTGGAGTTCAGCATCAACCTCATCCCCCACACGCTGGCCCACACCACGCTCGGCACACTGGCTGCCGGCCAGCGCGTCAACCTGGAAGTGGACCTGGTGGCACGCTACGTGGAGCGCATGCTGTCCACCCCGGAGGCCGGCGTGGAGCGCTGGCCGGCCGATCCCCAGATCTGATCCTTCATCCCCGAATTGCCAGGCCGGCCGGCATGTGGCAGGTTCCCGGGGGCCGCCACCTACAATTCCGCCATGCCGATATCCCCTATTCCCGAGTTGGTGGCCGAGTTGGCAGCCGGCCGCATGGTGGTGCTGGTCGACGAGGAAGACCGCGAAAACGAGGGCGATCTGGTGCTCGCCGCCGATTGCGTGACCCCCGAAGCCATCAACTTCATGGCGCGCTTCGGCCGCGGCCTGATCTGCCTGACCCTCACCCGCGAGCGCTGCGAGTTCCTGCGCCTGCCGCCCATGGCCCAGCGCAACGGCACCCGCCACGGCACGGCATTCACGGTGTCCATTGAGGCGGCCCAAGGTGTCACCACCGGCATTTCCGCGGCCGACCGGGCGCGCACGGTGCAGGTCGCCGTGGCACGCCACAGCACCGCCGACGACCTGGTGCAGCCCGGCCACATCTTCCCGCTGCAGGCCCAAGATGGTGGGGTGCTCATGCGCGCCGGCCATACCGAGGCCGGCTGCGACCTGGCGCAGATGGCCGGCTTCGGCCCCGCCGCGGTGATCTGCGAAATCATGAACGACGACGGCACCATGGCACGGCTGCCGCAGCTTGAAGAGTTCGCCGCCCGCCACGCCGTGAAGATCGGCACCATCGCCGACCTCATCGGCCACCGCAGCCGCAACGAGACGCTGGTGCAGCGCCTGTCGCGTCGCGAAATCGTCACACCCTTCGGCAACTTCGATTGCAGCCTGTATCGCGACCGCACCGGCGGTGCTCACCTGGCATTGACCTGCGGCCAGTGGACTGAAAGCGATGAGGTGCTGGTGCGCGTGCATGAGCCGCTGTCGGTGCTGGACCTGCTGGACACCGGCGCCTGCGGCCACTCGTGGCCGCTGCCGCGTGCGCTGGCCACCTTGCAGAGTGCAGGGCGCGGTGCCGCCGTGCTGCTGAACTGCGGTGCCGATGCGGCCCAGCTGCTGGCCCATGCCGACGTGGACGCGGCCCCGGGCGCGGGACGCGGCGGCGCCATGGACCTGCGCACCTACGGCGTGGGCGCGCAGATCCTGCGCGACCTGGGCATCCGGCACATGCGCCTGCTGGGCCAGCCGCGCCGCATTCCCAGCATGATCGGCTACGGCCTGGAAGTGGCCGGCTTCGTACCGGCCGATGAACCGGTGCTGCGCTGCGCACCCAACCCCACCGCCGAGACCGCCCATGCAAGACGCTGACCGCAACCGCCAGAGCCAGGGCGTGGTCGCCCGGCTGGACGGCGAACACCTGCGCATCGGCATCGTGCAGGCGCGCTTCAATGCGCAGGTCACCGAGCGCATGGCGCAGGTGTGCCTGGACGAACTGCATGCGCTGGGCGTGGAGGACAAGGACATCAAGCACATCACCGTGCCGGGTGCGCTGGAGATCCCGCTGGTGCTGCAGGTGATGGCCGAATCCGAGCAGTACGAAGCCCTCATCGCGCTGGGCTGCGTGATCCGCGGCGAAACCTATCACTTCGAGCTGGTGGCCAACGAAAGCGGCACCGGCATCTCACGCATCACCCTGGCCCAGGGCGTGCCTATTGCCAATGCGATCCTCACGGTCGAGTCCCTGGAGCAGGCAGCCGCCCGCGCCGAGGACAAGGGCCGCGATGCGGCCCGCGTGGCGGTCGAGATGGCCAACCTCCTGGAAGACCTCGGTTGAACACTCCCACACCCCATGCCCCGCCACGGCCACGCTCGGCCCGGCGGCGCGCGCGCGAATTCGCCCTGCAAGGCCTCTATGAGTGGCTGGTAGGCGGCGGCGACGCGGCGGCCATCGATGCCCACATGCGTGAGCAAGAGGGCTTCGGCAAGTGCGACCGCGCGCACTTCGACGCGCTGCTGCAGGGCTGCATCGCACAGGCCGCCGAGCTGGACGCCGCCCTCGTGCACCACCTCGACCGGCGTCTGAAGGAACTCTCGCCGGTGGAGCACGGCGTGCTGCTCATCGGCGCCTACGAGCTGAAGCACTGCGTCGACATCCCCTACAAGGTGGCCATCAACGAGGCGGTCGAACTGGCCAAGTCGTTCGGCGGTACCGATGGCCACAAGTACGTGAATGGCGTGCTCGACAAGACCGCTGCCGACCTGCGCCCGGTTGAAGTGACGGCGGCACGCAGCCGCACCTGAGAGGCCGAGAGCCCCGCTCCATGCGCCTGGCTTCGCGTGTCGATCGCATCGAGCCGTTCTGGGTGATGGAGTGCGCCAAGACCGCGGACGAGATCGCGCGCAGCCCCGCCTGCGATCCGGCCCGCGGTGGCGAGCCCATGGTGTACCTCAACATCGGCGAGCCTGATTTCACCGCCCCCCCGCTGGTGGCCGAAGCGGCGCAGCAATGCATTGCAGAAGGTCGTACCCAGTACACTCCTGCCGCCGGCCTGCCGGCACTGCGCGAGGCCATCAGCGGCTGGTACCGCAGCCGCTTCGGGCTCGACATCGCCCCGCAGCGCATCATCGTCACGGCAGGTGCTTCAGCCGCGTTGCAATTGGCATGCGCAGCCTTGGTCGATATCGGTGACGAGGTGTTGATGCCGGATCCTTGTTACCCATGCAACCGACACTTTGTGGCGGCTTGCGGCGGCGAGGCCCGGCTGCTGGACACAGGTGCCGAACGGCACTTCCAGCTCGACGCCGACACGGTGGCCCTTGCGTGGGGAGCGCAAACCCGTGGCGTATTGCTCGCCAGCCCCTCCAATCCCACTGGAACTTCGATCCGATCTGCCGAAATGGCACGTATCGTGCAGCAAGTGCATCAGCGAGGGGGTTGGTGTATCGTGGACGAGATTTATCTCGGGCTGACATTCGACCCGGTGCGTGCGACAAGCGCACTCGCATTCGGGGACGACGTGATCTGCATCAATAGCTTTTCAAAGTACTTCGGCATGACAGGGTGGCGGCTGGGGTGGCTGGTGGTGCCACCTGCGCTGGTAGCGCCGATCGAGAAACTCGCTCAGAACCTGTATATCTGCGCCAGTGCCGTGGCGCAGCATGCGGCATTGGCCTGTTTTGCGCCACCCTCGCTGGCGCTGTGCGAGGCACGGCGTGAAGCCCTGCGCGAGCGCTGCGAGTACATCGTGCCGGCGCTGCAGGGTCTGGGATTGAACGTGCCGGTGCGGCCCGACGGAGCCTTCTATGCCTGGTTCGACACCTCGCGCCACGCGCGCAGCAGCTGGGACTTCTGCTTCGACATGATGCGGCGTGCCCACGTGGCACTCACCCCCGGCCGCGACTTCGCCCGGCGCGACGCGGATCACTTTGCGCGCCTGTCCTTTGCCAGTAGCATGGAGCAACTCCGCCAGGCAGTACGGCGGTTGAGTCGCGAGTTGGGTGCTGCGGTGGCTCAAGGTACTCCATGACAGACAAGTCCAAGCGTAGACCCGAAGAGCGCCCATGGTCGGGATCTGGACAAGACTCTGGGACACCGCGCGATTCGTCACTGCCTGCCGACAGCGAGGTGGAATCTGCGTTCAATACAACCGAGGCAGCCCCGCTGTCCAGCCTGGAGGCCGACGCAGTCCCTGGCTTGGCGCAGCCCGAGCCGGCAGTGCCCAGCCCCCTGCTGCTTTCTGAAAAGCTGCTGCCTGCGGAACTGATCCCGCCCAAGCTGTCCACCTCCGGCGAGCCGATGAGCGACCCCACGAGCCCGGCCGACAGCCAGCCGCCGTCCCAACCTCCTGACAGCGGCCTGCTTTCGCAGCCGATGACCGACGTCCTGCCGGAGCCGGAGCCTGAGAACGAGCTACCCGACGCCGGGCCGTGGAGCCAGGCCGACACGGTGCAGCTGGAGATCCCCGAGGTCCCCAGCGAGGAGGAAGCCCGCAGCGAGGACATGCCCACGATCGGCCACATCGGTCGCTACGGGCTGAAGTTCCGCATCGGCGAAGGCGGCCTGGGCACGGTGTTCGCGGCGTATGACCCGCTGCTGTCGCGGCTCATCGCCATCAAGACCCTGCATGTGGACCTGCCGCGCGAGGAACGCGAGCAGTTCAACCGCATGTTCCTGAACGAGGCGCGCGCGGCCGGCAGCCTGAGCCACCCGCACATCGTGACGGTGTACGACGCCGGCATCAGCCCGCAAGGCATGTACATCGCGATGGAGCTGCTGCGCGGCAAGGACCTGCGCCAACTCTTGCGCAGCAACTGGCGGCCGGTGCCCGGGCATGCCGCGCTGATCGTGCGGCGCGTGGCCGACGCGCTGGGCTATGCGCACAGCAAGGGCGTGGTCCACCGCGACATCAAGCCGGCCAATATCTTCATGGTCGGGCGCACGCAGCCGCGCGTGCTGGACTTCGGCATTGCCAGCGTGGCGCACCGCGCCGACGACCGGCAGTCGATCCAGGGCTCGCCGTACTACATGGCGCCCGAGCAGCTGCGCGCGCAGCCCACCGACCGCCGCACCGACGTGTACTCGCTGGGCGTGGTGCTGTACGAACTGCTGTGCGGCGAGCGCCCGTTCAAGGGCGAGTCGCTGCAGGAGATCACGGCCGCCGTGCAGAAGGGCTCGCCCACGCCGCTGCACGAGCTGGTGCCGGGCCTGCACCCCGATCTCGAAGAGATCACCATGCGTGCCATGTCGCTGGACCCGGAGCGCCGCTACCGCTCGGCCCGCGCCATGTCGCGCGACCTGCGCCAGTGGATGGTCGACCACCCCGAGGCCTTGCGCCCCAGCCGCCTGGGCCGTGTCCGGCGGGCCGTGCTGCTGAGCCTGGGCCTGCTGGGCGTGGGGCTGGCCGGGTTCGGTGTGTGGAACGCGTGGATCCATCCGCGTGACAAAGCACACATCGTGCCCGCATTGAGCACCACCGCGCCGCCGATTGCCGTGGCGAAGGCGCCGGCCGCGTCGGCAGCCGCGTCGTCCGCAGTCGCCAGGGACCTGGCTGCATCGGCGGCCCAGGGGGTCGCTTCAACCGCAACCCCCGGCTCGGCGCTCACGGCGACCGTGCCCGAGTCAGGCCTCGCCGCGCCGGGCACCGCGGCCTCCGGCGCCACCGCTGCGGCACCGGCCTCGGCACCCACCACGGCCGCGGCCATGGTGCCGCCCGCGGCCGCCAGCGTGGCACCGCCGGCCCCCGAGCCTGCGCCGGTGGCCGCCGCCACACCCGCCCCCCCTGCCCCCGAGCGGCGCACCCGCGAGACCCGCAGCAGCACACCGCCCACGCAGCCCCGACGCAACGCCACCGACACGCCGGCGCGCAACGCGCCCGTCCCCACGGCGGCTGCGGCAGCCACCGTGACCATCGCCGTCAGCCCCTGGGCGCAGATCGACGTCGACGGTAACAACGTGGGCACCACCCCACCTCTGGCACGATTGACATTGCCCGAGGGGCGGCACACCATCACCTTGCGCAATGACGACTACCCGGCCCATTCGCTGACCGTCACCTTGTCGCCCGGCCAGGTCTTCAACCTGAAACACCGATTCGGGCCCTGAACAGAACGCACGCATGCCTCATCGCTTTCCGTGGCCCCATTTGCTTGATGCCCGGCCCCGCCGCGCCGGGAGCGTTCGTACGGGCATGGCTGTGTTGGCATTGGCTTGCCTGGCCAGCGCCTGCCAGGTGGCCCCCATGGGCACCGGCCTGATGGACGGCGCGGCCCCCGTGGCGGCCACACCCGGCGCCGCGCCGGCCACTGCCGCACCTGCGCCCGCCCCTGCGGCCAGCCCCAACACCGCCACGGCCAGTGCCGCCAGCGCCCCCGCGCCAGCCTCGGCTGGGCCCAGCCTGCTGGACCTGCTGGACCGGCCGGCGGAGCGCGCCTTGCTGGCCGGCCTGCGCGCCTACGACGACGGCCAGTACCCCGAATCCGAAACGCAGTTGCGCCGCGCCATCGAGGGCAACCTGCGTGCCGTGCGCGACCGCAGCGCTGCACGCAAGATGCTCGCGTTCATCTACTGCACCACCGGGCGGGCGGCCCTGTGCGAGGCCGAGTTCCGGGCCGCGCTCAAGGAAGACCCGTCGTTCGCGCTGAGCCGCGGCGAGGCCGGCCACCCCATGTGGGGACCGGTGTACAAGCGCGTCAAGCCGCAATGAGGCTCTGCCCAGCGGGCCCGCTGGAGGCCCGCGCATAATCGCCCCGATGCTGCCGACGGAGTTCCGCTTCCCGCTGCGGGTCTACTGGGAAGACACAGACGCCGGGGGCGTGGTCTTCTATGCCAACTACCTCAAGTTCTTCGAGCGGGCGCGCACCGAGTGGCTGCGCTCGCTGGGCTTCTCGCAAGAGGCCTTGCGGCGCGACGACGGCCTCATGTTCGTGGTGGCGGATACTTCGGTGCAGTACCGCTTGCCGGCGCGCCTGGACGACTGGCTGGACATCACCGTGAGCACCGCGCAGAACGGGCCCCGCGGCCGTGCGACGATGACCCTCGAACAGCAGGCTTGGCGTGGCGCCGATCTGCTGGCCGAAGGCCGGATCCGTATCGGCTGCGTGAGCACCACCACCTGGCGGCCCTGCCGCATTCCACAACCCATACTCGACCGAATGCCCTCATGAACCAGGATCTCAATATCCTGCATCTCGTCCTACAAGCCAGCTTCGTGGTGCAGCTGGTGATGGTGATCCTGCTGCTCGTGTCGCTGTCCAGCTGGGCGGTGATCTTCGGCAAGCTGCTGGGCCTGCGACGGGTGCGCGGCCGCAACGAAACCTTCGAACGCGAGTTCTGGTCCGGCCGCAACCTGCAGGAGCTGTACACGCAGAGCGAACGCGGCGCCCGCAGCGCCTCGCCCATGGAGCGCATCTTTGCCGCCGGCATGCGCGAGTTCATCAAGCTGCGCGAACGCCGCGTCACCGACACGGGTGCCATGCTCGATGGCGCGCGCCGCGCCATGCGGGCCAGCTTCCAGCGCGAGATGGACGTGGTGGAGTCCAACCTTTCGTTCCTGGCCTCGGTGGGCTCGGTTTCGCCGTACGTGGGCTTGTTCGGCACCGTGTGGGGCATCATGCATGCGTTCACCGGCTTGTCGAACCTGCAGCAGGTGACCTTGTCCACCGTGGCCCCCGGCATCGCCGAGGCGCTGGTGGCCACCGCCATCGGCCTGTTTGCCGCCATCCCCGCGGTCATCGCCTACAACCGCTTCGCACGCGACATCGACCGCATCGCCATCCAGATGGAGACCTTCATCGAGGAGTTCTCCAACATCCTGGCGCGCAACATGGCGCAGGTCATGCAGCCGGCGCCGGCCCAGTCGCCGTCGGCCTCCATGCCGCTGCGCTGAGAGGCTGAACCGCCATGCCCGCCCTCGTCGCCCGCCACGGCTCGCGCCGCCGCACCATCAACGAAATCAACATGGTGCCCTTCATCGACGTGATGCTGGTGCTGCTGATCATCTTCATGGTCAGCGCGCCGCTCATGACGCCCGGCCTGGTGGACCTGCCCTCGGTGGGCCAGGCGCGCCAGCAGCCCGACAAGGTGGTGGAGATCGTCCTCGATGCCAGCGAGGCGCTGCGCATCCGGGTCGACGGCAAGGGCGACGGCGAACGCCTGCAGCTGCGCGCGCTGGTGGCCCGCGTGCGCACGCTGCAAGGCGGCAATGGCAACACGCCGGTGGTGATCTCGGCCGACCGCGGCGTCAAGTACGAGGCCGTGGTGCGCGTGATGGACACGCTGCAGCGCGCCGGCATCCAGAGGGTGGGGCTGGCGGTGCGCACCACCGGGGCGACCTGAACTCATGAGCAGCGCGGCCCTGCGCCACCCGCCCTCGGCCGATGAGCACAAGGCCGGCACGCTGCTGGCGCTGGGCGTGCATGCGCTGCTGGTGGCCGGGCTGGCCCTGGGCGTGAACTGGCGCTCGCACGAGGCCACGCCGCTGTCGGCCGAACTGTGGGCCGCGGTGCCGCGCGTGGCGGCTCCGGAGCCGGCGCCCCCCCCGCCTCCCCCGCCGCCCGAGGTGATCAAACCCAAGGTCGAGGCGCCCCCGCCCGCACCGCCCAAGGCCGTGGAGCCCGAGGCACAGATCGTCACCGAGAAAAAGCCGGTGGCCAAGCCCGCGATCGACGAGAAGCAGGCCGAGGAAAAGGCCCAGGCACAGATCCGCGAAGCCGAGCGGCGCCGGAAGGACGAAGCGCGCAAGCAGGAAGAGGTGCGCCAGCGGCAGGAGCAGGAGCGCGTGGAGCGCCAGCGCGAGGAGAACCTCAAGCGGCTGGCCGCCCAGTTGCCCGGCAGCGCGCCCACCCCCTCGCCCGGCACCGACACCCGCAGCGCGGGGCCATCGGCCAGCTACGCCGGCCGGATACGCGCCCGCATCTTCCCCAACATCGTGTTCACGGACGTCGTGCCGGGCCGCGCCGTGGCCGAGGTGCAGGTCAGCGTGGCGCCCGACGGCAAGATCACCGGCCGCCGATTGACCAAGTCCAGCGGCGTGCCGGCCTGGGACGAGGCGGTGCTGCGCGCGGTCGACCGCACCGAGCAACTGCCGCAGGACGAAGGCCGCGATCCGCCGCCGTCAATGCTCATCGAGTTCGACGCGAACAAGCGCTGAAAGCGCGCCCTCAGAGCCTGTGAAGATTTCCGGCGTGGCCGAGCAGACCGCGCCAAAGGTCCCAATCAAGGCGCAAAGCGCAGACGTAGTCCGGGCTACGGCGAGCATTTGCAACGCCGAGTGGGGCCTTTGGCGCGGGATGAGCGGCCTTGACGGAATTCTTCACAGGCTCTCAGCCGGCGCCGGGCCGCCCCAAGGCGGCTGAGAACCCGCATGGCGGGTGGCACCGGTACGCCGGTGCCGGGTGCGCCCACTCAATGCGGCTTGCGCGGCCGCTTGAACGACTTGGGCTTGTAGACGTTGCCTTCGCGGTCGCCATCCCAGGCGCCGCCGGCATGCGGGCCGGGGCCGCGCGCGCGGCGGATGGCCTCTTCGGCGGCACGGGCGGCCTGCTTGCGGAACGAGCGCCACCGGTAGGCCGAGGACACCGAGCGGCGGCAGGCCTGCACGGCCCGGCGCACCGCAGCGTCCACGCGCTGCTGCAGGCGTGGCTTGAGCATCATCCGCCCCAGCAGGACAAGGCACACGGCGAGAAGGATGCTGGCCAGAATCGTTTCGATCACGGTCGTGCAGAGGAGTGAGGTGGCGAGACGGAATGAACGCCTTGGGTATCGTAACGTCCGTCAAGCCCTGCCGATAGCCTGATTCCGTTTCACCTTGCACGCCAAATGCGTCTGCGAAGGCCCCCTGAATGCAGCCCCACCCCCGCTGGCCCGACCTGGACTTGGACTTCCGCCCACCCACTTTCCAGGCGGCGCTGGCCGGCCTGCCCCTGCGGCCCACACCGCCGGCCACCGACGAGCCCTTCTGGGCCACGGTGGCCCAGGCCTACGACACCGAACCCGCCGTGGTCAACCTGGAGAACGGCTACTGGGGCGTCATGGCCGAGCCGGTACACGCAATCTACCGACACTGGACCGCCCGCGTGAACCACGGCAACACGCTGCTGATCCGCCGCCACTGGCCGGCGGCGCAGGAGATCTTGCGCGACACGGTGGCCCGCGCGCTGGGCTGCGAACGTGACGAAATCGTGCTGGCCCGCGGCGCCACAGAGGCGATGCAGGCCTTGATCAGCGGCTACAACCGCTTGCAATTTGGTGACACCGTGCTGTACAGCGACCTCGACTACCCCGCGATGCAGCACGCCATGGCTTGGCTGCGCGAGCGCCGCGGCGTGACGCCCGTGCGCCTGCAGATGCCCCGGCCGGCCTCACGCGAGGCGGTGCTGGCCACCTACGCCCAGGCGCTGCGGCAGCACCCGCGCGTGCGGCTGGTGTTGCTCACCCACCTGAGCCACATCACCGGGCTGGTGTTGCCGGTGCGCGAGCTGGCGCAGCAGGCCCGGGAGGCCGGGGCGGAAGTGATGGTGGATGCCGCGCACTCGTGGGGCCAGCTCGACTTTCGCGTCGGCGACCTGGACACGCCGTTCGCGGCCTTCAACCTGCACAAGTGGGTGGGCGCGCCGCTGGGCTGCGCCTGCTTGTACATCCGCCGCGGCAGCGTGGCGGCGATCGATCCGCACTACGGCGACGCGGACTACCCCGCCGACGACATCCGCGCGCGGCTGCGCACCGGCTCGCCCAACTTCGCCGCCTGGCTCAGCATCCCCGCCGCGCTGCAATGGCACCAGCGCATCGGCGCGGCCGCCAAGGAGGCGCGGCTGCGGCACCTGCGCAGCCTGTGGGTGGGGCCGGCGCGGGCCCTGCCTGGCGTGGAGATCCTCACGCCGGACGACCCGGCCCTGGTGGGCGGCATCACCGCGTTCCGGATCCAGGGCCAAGCCGCGGCGGACGTGGTGGCGGCACTGGCTGACCGGCACGGCATCCATGCGGTAGTGCCCACCGGCCAGAGGGGTGGCGACCTGGTGCGCATCACGCCGGCGATCACCACCCTGCCAGCCGACATGGAGCGGCTGGTGACGGCGCTGCAGGACATTGCGGGCCGGACGGCATGAGGACTTGGCGGCTTCTTCGATCGCGCTGAGTAGTCGCAGAAATGAGCACAGAAGTGAGCACAGTGAAGTGAGCGCAGCCAGCGACCGGGCCGCGGGGATCACCCCGCGCCGCGCCCCGCATACCGTGCCACGAAGCGCCGGTCCAGCCGGTCCTTCCAGCCCCCGGCCCAGCGCCCGCCCCAGCTCAGCGGGCCCCAGTGGCCGATGGCGGTGCCGTCGGCGCACGACAGCAGGTACAGCGCGCGGGCCTGGGGCCGGTGGCGGCGCAGCCGGGCGCCGCGCAGATGGCGGCGCAGGTTGCGCGCCAGCGGCGGCCCGGCGCGCACCGCAAACACGCCGCTGTGCGGGCGCGGCGCGTCGGGCCGCACGGCCACGTCGCCGGCGGCAAACACCTCGGCATGCGACAGGCTTTGCAGGCTGGGGCCTGTCTGGATGAAGCCGGCCTCGTCCAGCGCCAGGCCGCTGCCCCGCAGCCAGGGCGGTGCGCCGCTGCCCACGGCCACGATGGGCGCGTCGCAGTCCAGCCGCGAGCCGTTGGCCAGCATCACCTGGGTGGCAGTGATGGCCACGGCGTCGGACTCCAGCACGCTGATGCGGCGCTGGCGCAGGCAGGCACTGGCACGCCGGCGGGCACCGGCGGCCACACCGGGCAGCAGGCCCGGTGCACCGGTCACCAGGTTCACCCGCACCCGGTCACCCAGGCGCCGCTCGATGGCCAAGGCCAGCTCCACGCCTGCGGCGCCGCCGCCGATGACCACCAGCGCCAGCTCGCGCTGCGCGGCCAGTTCCACCACGCGCTCCCACAAAGGCACGAAGTGCTCCAGCGGACGCAGGAACAAGGCGTGTTCACGTGCCCCGGTGATGACGTCGCGGTCCACCACCGAGCCGGTGTTGACGCTCAGCATGTCGTAGCGCAGCACCTGCCCATTGGCCAGGCCCAGCGTGCGTCCCGTGGCGTCCAGCGCGGTGGCCATGCTCTCGATCAGCGTCACCCCGGCGGCTTGCACCAGCGGCTTGAACGCAATGCGGCAGGACTCGATGCCGAAGCGCCCGGCCACCCAGCCGGGCAGCATGCCGGAGTACAGCAGGCTTGCATAAGGCGTGACCAGCGTGACCTTCGCGCCCAGCAGCGGCCGGCGCGCCAGGTCCGCCAGCACGTGCACGTGGCTGTGGCCACCGCCCAGGAGGAGCAGGTGCTTCATGGCAGCTGCGGCGGGCCCAGCAGCCGCCAACCGGCCACCAGCCGCGCCACCACGGTCAGGCCACACAGGGTGGCGAATGCGCAGGCGATGGCGGCAAAGTGCGGCGGCCACAGGCACATGGCGATGAAGCAGGCGACCGTCTCGGTGCCCTCGGTGAGCCCGCCCAGGTAGTAGAAGCCTTTGTCCGGGTACGCCGTGCGGGTGAGGCCGCGGCGCTGCGCCATCACCGCGAAGGCCAGGAAGCTGGAGCCGGTGCCGATGAAGGCCGCCAGCAAGGCGGCAGCGGCCAGCGCGTTGCGGGCCGGGTCGGCCACGGCAAAGGCCAGCGGCACGCTGGCATAGAAGAGAAAGTCTGCGGTGATGTCGAGGAAGGCGCCGCGGTCGGTGGCCCCGGCGACGCGCGCCACGGGGCCATCCAGTCCATCGGCCGCGCGGTTGACCAGCAGCAGGACCAGGCCGGTGCCAAAGGCCTGCTGCGAGATGGCCACGGCCGCCGCACCCGCACACGCCAGGCCGCCCAGCGTCAGCGCATCGGCACCCACGCCGCGCCGTGCGATGGCTGCCGCGACAGCATCAAGACCCGGTTTGAGCAGTGCGAGCGCGAAGCGGTCCAGCATCGGCGGCGGGAGGTGCCGTGATAGCCATAGAGGCGGGCATCATACGGCCCGATCCCGCCACCATCGGCCCATCCATCGCCCCACCCACCGATCCAGCGACCAGGCGCCCGGCCCCCACAGCGCCAGCCCCGCCAGCAGGCAGCCCCACAGGATGTGCTGCGCCAGCGCGGCGTCGGCAATCTCCGGCAGGCTGAGGACCGCCACGACATTGACGCAGGACAGGCCCAGCGCCGCGAAGCGGCCGCCCAGCCCCAGCACCAGCAACACGGGCAGGACCAATTCGCCGCCGGTGCCCATCACGGCCGCCAGCGGCACCGGCAGCAAGGGCACCTTGTACTCGTCGGTGAACAAGGCCAGGGTCGTGTCCCAGTCGCGGATCTTGGTGAGGCCGGACAGGAAGAACACCTTGGCCACATACCAGCGGGCGGCGAACTGCGCCAGCGGCTGCGCCGCTTCGAGCCCAG
>Ga0307516_10001560_pt1 | contig 31520 bp, 29 predicted proteins | sample 19_EM_MG_FD_203310 | JGI IMG/M metagenome (GOLD analysis project Ga0307516, IMG submission 203310) | Populus trichocarpa ectomycorrhiza microbial communities from riparian zone in the Pacific Northwest, United States - 19_EM | ecosystem: Host-associated > Plants > Roots > Unclassified | place... | reverse complement strand
CGCAGCGCTGGGTCGACCGCGCCGACAACGTCGGCAAGTCCACCGGCGCGTTCTGCTCGTCGCCCTACGGCGTGCACCCGTACATCCTGGTGACCTGGGCCGGCACGACGCGCAGCGTGTTCACGCTGGCGCACGAGCTGGGCCATGCGGCCCACTTCGGCTTGGCGATGAAGCACCAGCGCTACGTCAACACGCGGCCGGCGATGCCGTTCATCGAGGCACCGTCGATCATGCACGAGATGCTGCTGGCGCGCCACATCCTGGCGCGCAGCGACGACACGCGCACGCGGCGCAGCGTCATCATGCAACTGCTGGGCACCTACCACCACAACTTCGTCACCCACCTGCTGGAGGCGGAGCTGCAGCACCGCGTCCTGGCGATGGCCGAAGCGGGACAAGCGGTCACGGCGACGCTGCTGAACCGCACCAAGGGCGAGGTCCTGCAGGAGTTCTGGGGCGATGCCGTCGAGATCGACGACGGGGCGCGCATGACCTGGATGCGCCAGCCGCACTACTACATGGGCTTGTACCCCTATACGTATTCGGTGGGGCTGGTCGCAGCCACCGCGATGGGTCAGCGCGTCGCCGAGGAAGGCGCGCCGGCGGTGCAGCGCTGGCTGCAGGTGCTCAAGGCCGGCGGCACGTTGAAGCCGCTGGAACTGATGCAGCTCGCGGGTATCGACATGAGCACGCCCGCGCCCATCCACGACGCCGTCGCCTACGTGGGCTCGCTGATCGACGAGCTCGAGACGGCATTCGCCTGACCTGTACGGGGTCAGGTCTCTTTTTGGGATGTCATTGCGCGCGCAGTCGCGGAATCCACCCTTGCGCGAACGTCATTCGCCAGCGTGGATCCTGACGACTTCGCGCAGGATGACGAGGCGCATCATTGCGCGGCTTCGACAACAGCCGACCCCGTCAGAGATCGATCTCGAGGTTGTCGATCAGGCGCGTCTTGCCCAGGCGCGACGCGGCCAGCGCCACCAGCGGCGTCCGTGCGGCCAGGTCGTCGGCGGTGGGCGGCAGCAGGTCGGCGCGACGGCGCACCGTGAGGTAGTCGGTCTGCCAGCCGCGCGCGTCCAGCGCCGCGACCTGCGCCCGTTCGACCGCGCCCACGTCGCGCGCGCCCTCGCGCAGCGCGGCCGCGATCCTGCGCAGCGCGCCCGACAGGGCCGTGGCCTCGGCGCGCTCTTCCGGACTCAGGTAGCCGTTGCGCGACGACAGCGCCAGGCCGTCGGTGGCGCGGATCGTCGGAGCGCCGATGACCTCGGTGGGCAGCGCAAACTGGCGCGCCATCGCCGTGAGCACCATCAACTGCTGGTAGTCCTTCTTGCCGAACACCGCGACGGCCGGCTGCACGCACTGGAACAGCTTCATCACCACCGTGCACACGCCGGTGAAGAAACCGGGGCGGAACTCGCCTTCCAGCAGGTCGGCGATCGCCGCCGGCGGCGTCACCTTGAAGGTCTGCGGTTCGGGGTACAGCTCGGACTCGCTGGGCGCGAACACGATATCGCAGCCGGCTTGCTCGAGCAGCTGGCAGTCGCGCTCCAGCGTGCGGGGGTACTGCGCGAAGTCTTCGTGGGGCAGGAACTGCAGGCGGTTGACGAAGATGGTGGCGACCACCGGGAAGCCGTGCAACGCGGCCTCGCGCACGAGCGCGAGGTGGCCTTCGTGCAGATTGCCCATCGTCGGCACCAGCGCCGTCTTCGTCGAGCCGGCGAGCACGGCACGCAGGTCGGCGATCGTGTGGATGACTTGCATGGAGAGTTGCTTCCTGTGGTCGGGCGGGCGGCCCAGAGCCGCGCGGCCCGCAGTGTGCCTGAACCGCGTTTCGGCGATCAGTACGTGTGGACGTCGGCCTGCGGGAAGCTGCCGTCCTTGACCGCGGCCACATAGCGCCCGATGGCCGACGCGATCGAGCCGCCCTCGTTCATGAAGTTGCGCACGAAGCGCGGCTTGCGCCCGGAGCCCAGGCCCAGCATGTCGTGCAGCACCAGCACCTGGCCAGACGTGCCGCCGCCGGCGCCGATGCCGATGGTCATCAGCTCGGGGTTGTCGGCAGTGACCTCGGTGGCGAGCGCCGCGGGCACCATCTCGAGCACCATCATCGACGCACCCGCCTCGGTGAGTTCGCGCGCCTCGCGGCGCAAGATCGCGCCGCTGTCGCCGTCCCGGCCCTGCACGCGGTAGCCGCCGATGGCGTGCACGCGCTGCGGCGTCAGGCCCAGGTGGGCGCACACGGGGATGCCGCGCGCCACCAGGTGGGACACGATCTCGGCCGTCCAGCCGCCGCCCTCGAGCTTGACCATGCGGGCGCCGGCGCGCATCAGCGTGACCGCGGCGTCCAGCGCCGGGCCCTTGCCGCCCTCGTAGCTGCCGAACGGCATGTCGGTGATCAACCAGGCAGCCGGTTGCACCCGGGCGACGCATTCGGTGTGGTACGCCATGTCGGCCAGCGTCACCGGCAGCGTGCTGGTGCGGCCCTGGAGCACGTTGCCGAGCGAGTCGCCCACCAGCAGGGTGTCGACGCCGGCCTCGTCCAGCAGCTGCGCGAACGTCGCGTCGTAGCAGGTCAGCATGGCGATCTTTTCGCCACGGGCGCGCATCTCGCGCAGCTTGGGCAGGGTGACGGCGGCGCGGGCGGAAGAGGCTGCAGGGCTGGAGTGGGCACTCATGGCGAGTTCCTGTTTGACGCGTGGTCGTGCGGCGCCCCGGGCCGGGGCGTCGACGCAGCGCGAGGCGGCATTGTGCCTATCTCCGCAAGACCGGGTGCGGCCGGGCGCGCTTGTTGGGCAAATGCCCCTAATCGCCGCTCGCGATGACCGGCTCTCAAACCGGCTGTCGCGCCTTGGACGGCGGGCCGCGCCGATCGGCCAGCGCCGCGAACGCGCCTTGCGGCGTCGGATAACGGAATCGGTAGCCGGCCGCGAGCGCCGCCGCGGGGACGGCGTTCTGGCCTTCCAGCAACAGCTCGGCCATCTCCCCCAGCGCCAGCCGCATCGGTGCGGACGGCACGCGCATCCAGGCGCGGCGGCCGAACGACGCCGCCAGCGCGCGGGCGAATTCGGCCTGCGTGGGCACCTGCGGCGCCACCGCGTTGACCGGGCCGGCGAGCCCGCCGTCGGCCAGCGCGAAGCGGATCAGGCCGACGGCGTCTTCCAGGTGGATCCACGGCGCCGGTTGGCGCCCCGAGCCCAGCACCGCCCCGAGCCCGCAGCGCGACGCCAGCGCCAGCATCGGATACGCCCCATCGCCGCGGCCCAGCACCACGCCGAAGCGCATGCGCACGACGCGCGCGCCCAGCGCCTCGGCGCGCCGCGCCTCGTGCTCGATGGCCGCGCACAGGTCGGACTGGAACTGCCCGGGTCGCGGCCCGCTGCTCTCGTCGAGCGGCTCGAACGACGCGTTCGGCGACGCGCCGTAGAAGCCCACGGCCGACGCGCTGACCAGCACCCGCGGGCGTTGTTCGAGGCGCCGCATCAGATCCACCACTGCGGCCGTGACGTCGGTCCGGCTGGCCAGCAACTCGCGGCGGCGCGCGGCGGTCCAGGGCATGCCGAGCACGCGTGCGCCGGCGAGGTTGACGACCGCGTCGAGGCGGGTCTCCGCCGGAATCGCGTCGAGGCGATCGACCACCCAGACATCGGCCCCGAAGGCGCCACGTGCCTGCGCCAGATCCCGCGACAGCGCGATCACTCGCACGCCGTCGCGCCGGAGTTGCTCCACCAGCGTCCGGCCGATGAAGCCGGTGGCGCCCGTCACCAGCACGGCGGCGGGAATGAGGTGGTCATGTCGGGTCACGGCACATTCTCGTCCCGCGCCTCGGCAATTCAGGTCGGAGGGTGAAGCGGCACGTCCAAGGCGACGGACGGCCGCTGCGTTGCGCGCGCTCCACGCGAACACGCCCACCGCGCACCCGCTGAAGGCCCACGACACGGGTCCGTGAGGCGTCCAGGCGAGCCCGGTGGGCATCCCGGCCCAGGCCAGCAGGTGCGGCGCCAGCGTGGCCAGGAACACGCCGTACGTGACCGCCAGCACCGTGTGCAGCACGCGCTCGAACGGCGGCAGCTTGCGGCTGCGATCCTCCTCCAGGAAGTCGGCCAGCGTGATCGCCAGTTCGGCGGCCAGCAGCGCGCCCAGGAGCAGCGCCAGGCCGCCGTGCCACTCGGTCCAGGCCAGCCCGAGAAAGACGATTCCGTAGATCGCCTCGCGCGCCGCGTGCAGCGCCAGTTCGTGGCGCGCCGACGCGCGTTGCGGCAGCTTCGCGTGCAGCTCGTGGTGCCAGAGGTTGTCGAAGCCGCCGAGCAGCGCCTGCACGGCCAGGATGGCGAACACGGCGTTCATTGCGCCCCCCCTGCGACGGCGGTCTCGACGACCGGGTCGGCGAACACGCCCGATTGATGGAAAGTGTGGCCCCACAGCGGATGGACCATGTCGAGGTCGAAGCGGAACAGGCCGTCGCCGAGGTCGGTGTGCGTGACGCGGCAGGTGCCGGGCGTCAGCAACGCCGGCACGTGCAGGCGCAGCCGACCCAGGATCAGCGTGAAGCGGCGGCTCTCGAACACCAGCGCGCCGCGCTCCTCGAACACGTCCAGCGCCATGCTCAGGCCGCCGTCGGTGCGCTCCAGCAGCCCGCCGGCTGCGTCCCGTTGCTTGGTCGAGCGCACGACGTGCGGCGCGCGGTCGCCGGCGGTGTGGAAGCGGCGTTCCCACACCATGCCGCCGTGACCGTCATCGAACACGCGCACCGTGGTCGGCACGGCCGCCGACGTGACTCCAGACAGCGGGCTGCCGAACATGCGCGACATCAGGGCGAACACACGGCCCACCGGCGTGCAGCGCAGTTCCATGCGGCCGAGGTAGGTCGCCGCACCGTGGTCGACGCCGAAGCGGCGGCGAACCGCGGCCGGCAGTCGGGTCCAGCCGGCGGCGCCGACCAGGGTGGCGAGATCGAGGGGGCGGTGCGCGTCGGTTTGCGAAGTCAGCGCGGGAGTGAACGAGCGGGTCATGGGTGTCGAATTGGCGGTGGCGGATACCCTCTCTTTGCGAAAACCGGACCAGCCCGATTGGCGCTCGCAAGTCATTGATTTCATTGAACATTGTTTTCTTGACTGCATACTTGGGATACAGTCCGGAAGCGGACGATCGTCAACCGCGTATACAGGCCCGAACCGCCCCCGCATGCTGATCCACCTCGCCCTCGCCTTCGCGCTGTTCGAGACCCTGGCCCTGGCCGGCGTGCTGCTGGCGTGGGCCGATCGCGTCGCTGGCGCGCGCCTGCTGGCGGCGTTCCTGGGCGGTATCGCGGTGTGGATCGTCGGCAACGAGTTGCCCAACTGGTTCGGGCAAGGCATGGAGCGCGCGTCGATGGCGCTGCTGGCCACCGCCCCGGTCACGTCGGCCTTCTTCTTCCACTTCGTCGTCGTGTTCTGCGGCGTGCGCATCGGGCCGCGCGCGATCGCCGCGGGCTACGCGCTGGGCGCGATCTCGACGCTGGCGTCGGAGTTCCTGCTGCCGGCCTATCTCGTCCACAACCGCTACATCGGCTGGATCGCGCTGCCCTACGCGTCCGGCTGGATCGCCAGCACCGCCTGGGTGATCCTCGGTGGCGCGGGCATCGCGGTGCTGCTGACGTCGCTGATGCGCGCGCACCGCCCGGCGTTCAGCCAGATCGCCGCGGTGGCGGCGTCGTGCCTGTGGGGCTTCGTCTGTCTCACCGGCTACGGCATGGCGGTGCTGGACCTGCCCGTCTACCCGTTCCCGTTGCTGGGCCTGCCGCTGTACCCGGTGATCCTGGTCTACGGCATCCTGCGCTACGGCGTGTTCGTGGCCAACGCGTGGGCGCGTCGCGCGCTCGTGTGGACGCTGCTGCTCGCGCTCGGCACCGCGGTCGTCGCGCTGACGCCGCTGCTGCCGTTCGAGTCGCGCTGGCTCGGCGGCCTGGCCGTGGCCGCGAGCTGCCTCGCGCTGAACGGGCCGATCCGCCGCATCGCCGAGCGGCTCGTCTATCCGGGCGGCACCGTCACGGCGGGCGACCTGATGGCGTGGCGTCTCGCGCTGCAGCCGGCGGAGACGGCCGACGACCTCGGCCGGCTGGCATCGGCCGTGCTGAGCCGGCGCATCGGCACCACCGTCCAGGTGGCGATCGCGGACGCGGTCGCGGACGCCAGCGTGCCGCGGCTCGCGACGACGCGCGGCGCCGACGGCTGGACGACCGCGCTCACCGGCTGGGACGCCGCGCCACCGGGGCCGCGCCACGTCGCCGAGCTGTTCGGCTCCGTCGTGGCCGAGGCCGCGGCCCGGGTCGAGCAGACGCAGCAGATCGCGGCACGCGAGCGCGAGCGCCAGTTGCAGGCGCGGCTGGCGGAGCTCGGCTCGCTGGCGGCGACGGTGGCGCACGACATCCGCAACCCGCTCAACATCATCGCGATGGCGGTGGCCGGCGCGCCCGCCGACACGCGGCGCGAGGTCGCCGACCAGGTGGCACGCATCGCCAACCTCACCAAGGATCTGCTGGACTACGCCAAGCCGTGGAAGCTCGTGCCCAGCCGCCTCGACCTCGCGGCCCAGGTGCGGCGCGCCGCGCTGCGGCTGCCCGACGTGAGCCTGGGTGCCGGCCTGGACGGCGAGCTGCTGGTCGACGCCGACGCGCGGCGCGTCGAGCAGGCGTTGACCAATCTTTTCGAAAATGCGCGCGTCGCGACGACCACGGCCGACGCCGACGACGGCGCGGCCGTGCGCGCGGGCCACGTCCATGTCGACGCCGAGGCGGTACCCGGTGCGCTGCTGCTCCACGTCTGCGACAACGGGCCCGGCGTGCCCGACGAGATCCGGGCCCGCCTGTTCGAGCCGTTCGCGTCGCGCAGCCCGGGCGGCACCGGCCTGGGCCTGGCGATCGTCGCCCGCATCATGAGTGCGCACGGCGGCTCGGTGGCGCTGACCGAGCGCGCCCCGTGGCACACCTGCTTCACCTTGACGTTTCCCACATCGCTTTCCACCTCGCTTTCGACCTCACTTTCCAAGTTCACATGAACGAATCCCCTGAAACCGGCCGCGTGCTGCTCGTCGACGACGAGCCCGCCTTCCAGCGCCTGGGCGGCTCGTTCCTGCGCGACCTGGGCCACACCGTGACGGTGGCGGGCGACGGCGAGCAGGCGCTCGCGTCGTTCGAGCGCCAGCGGCCCGAGCTGGTGCTGCTCGACCTGGCGATGCCGCCGCACATGGATCCCGAGATCGGCCTGGAGATGATCCCGCGCTTCCCGGGCGTGCCGGTGATCGTGCTGACCGGCCACGGCGAGCACGAGCTCGCGCTGCGCGCGACGGAGCTCGGTGCGTGGGACTTCCTCACCAAGCCGATCGACCCCGACATGCTGCGCTTCGTCGTCGCTCGCGCGTTGCGCAAGGCGCGTCTCGACGGCGAGCTCGCGACGCTGCGCGCGGCCACGGCCACCGACGACCTGGGCCTGGTCGGCCAGGCCCAGGCGATGACGCAGCTGCGCGCGATGGTGCGCCGCGTGGCGCAGACCTCGGTCAGCGTGCTCGTGCTGGGCCCGACCGGCACCGGCAAGGAGCTCGTGGCACGGGCGCTGCACGGCTGCAGCGCGCGCTGCGCCGGTCCCTTCGTCGCGATCCATTGCGGCGCGCTGTCGGCCGAGCTGCTCGAAAGCGAGCTGTTCGGCCACATGAAGGGCAGCTTCACGGGCGCCTACCGCGACCAGCCGGGCCTGGTGGAGGCCGCGCACGGCGGCACGCTGTTCCTCGACGAGGTGGGCGAGATGCCTGCCGCGATGCAGGTCAAGCTGCTGCGCTTCCTGCAGGAGGGCACGTTCGTTCCCGTGGGCGGGCGCGTGCAGAAGAAGGCCGAAGCGCGGGTTGTTGCGGCGACGCACCGCGACCTCGAAGCGATGGTGCGCGAGGGCACGTTCCGCGAGGATCTGTTCTATCGGCTCAAGGGCGTCGTGCTGCGCACGCCGGCGTTGTCGGAGCGGCCCGCCGACGTGCCACTGCTCGCGTCGCGCTTCCTGCGCCGCGTCGCGCCGCGTACCGGCTTCACCGCCGGCGCACTCGCCTGGCTCGCGGCGCGCGCGTGGCCCGGCAACGTGCGCGAGCTGAAGGCCGTCGTCGAATCGGCCGGCGCGTTGATCCTGCCCGACCAGCACGAGGTCGACGCCGACTTGCTGCGCATGGCCAGTGGCGACATGAGCGATGACACCACGCCCGCGACAGGCCATGTCGACCCATCGGCCGGCCCGCTCGACGCCGCGTTGAACGAGCTCGAGCTGCGCCTGGTGCGCGACGCCATGGCCGCGGCCGGCGGCAACCAGTCGGAGGCGGCGCGACGGCTGGGCGTGTCGCGGGTCGGGTTGATCAAGAAGCTGACGCGCCTCGGTCTTCGCTGAGCGCGCTGAAACGCACGGCCAGGAAGTCCACCAGCGCGCGCACCCGGTTCGGCACGAAGCGCCCGCTGGGCAGCAAGGCGTGCAGCGGGTAGGGCTCGGTCTGCCACTCGGTGAGCAGCGGCACCAGCGCGCCGCTGTCGAGGTCGTGCCGCTGGTCGATCTCCGACTTCAGGATGACCCCGTTGCCGGCCAGGGCCCACTCGCGCGCGAGCGACGCGTCGTCGGCGCTGCGGTCACCGTCCACGCGCACCTCCGTCCACTGGCCGTCGCGACAGAAGCGCCACGCGCGATGGCGCCGCCCGCCGCGATCGAACGTGATGCAGTTGTGATGGACCAGATCCTGCGGCGTGCGCGGCGCCGGATGCTGCCGCAGGTACACGGGCGACGCGCTGCAGACGGGTCGCGCGGCCGCCAGCGCGCGCGCGACCAGGCGCGAGTCGGCCAGGGCGCCGTAGCGGATCGCCACGTCCACCTCGTCGCGCAGCACGTCCAGCACGCGGTCGCCCACCGACAACCGCAATTGCAGGCCGGGATGCGCGCGCATGAACTCGTCGAACAGCGGCAGCAACACGTTGCGCGTGAGATCGGACGGCGCGGCGACACGCACGGTTCCCACCAGCGTCGCGCGGTCCGCGTCCACCTGGGATTCGCCCTCGTCCAGCAGTTCGAACGCGCGCTGGGCGTAGTCCAGCAGGATCTGGCCCGGCGAGGTGAGGCGCATTGCGCGCGTGGAGCGTTCGAACAGCCGCGTGCCGAGCTGCGACTCCAGTCGCTTCAGCGTCGCGCTGGCCGCCGCGGGCGTGATGCCCAGCGCGCGCGCGGCCGCCGTGAGGCTGCCGCCGCGCGCCGTCTGCACGAGCACCCGCAGGTCACCGACATTTTCAATTTTCATTTGAAACTGATGCCATTCATTGACATCTTATCAAATTGCAATTGCAGTCATACCATTCCTGCATCGACAACAGGAGTTCGCCATGAAAGCCATCGGATACCGCCAGAACCTGCCCGTGGACCAGCCCCACGCCCTCGAGGATCTCGATCTGCCGGCGCCGACGCCCGGCCCGCGCGACCTGCTCGTGCGCGTGAAGGCCGTCTCGGTCAATCCGGTCGACACCAAGGTGCGCCGCAACACCGCGCCGCCGGCCGGCGAGGCCAAGGTGCTGGGCTGGGACGCGGTGGGCCTGGTGGAAGGCATCGGCGCGGACGTGCGAGATTTCCGGGTCGGCGACCGCGTTTTCTACGCCGGGTCGATCACGCGGCCAGGTGCCAACAGCGAGCTGCATGTCGTCGACGAGCGCATCGCCGCGCGCGCACCGAAGTCGCTGGAAGACGGGCAGGCCGCCGCCCTGCCGCTCACCGCGATCACCGCGTGGGAGCTGCTGTTCGACCGGCTGCGCGTGCCGCAGGGCGGCGGCGCCGGCCAGACGCTGATGATCGTCGGCGGCGCCGGCGGCGTCGGCTCGATCCTGATCCAGCTCGCTCGCCAGCTGACCCAGCTCAAGGTGATCGCGACCGCGTCGCGACCCGAGACGCAGGCCTGGTGCCTGGAGCTGGGCGCGCATGCCGTGATCGATCACTCGAAGCCGCTCGCGCAGGCGTTGAAGGACGCCGGGCACGAGCCGGTCGACTTCGTCGCCGCGCTCACGCAGACGGGCCAGCACTACGCGCAGATCGTCGAGAGCCTGAAGCCGCAGGGCGCGCTCGGGGTCATCGACGACATGGTCGGCCTCGATGTGATGGCGCTCAAGTCCAAGGCGCTGTCGCTGCACTGGGAGCTGATGTTCACTCGCTCGATGTTCGGCACGCCGGACATGGCCGAACAGGGCCGGCTGCTCGCGCAGGTCGCGACGCTCGTCGACTCGGGCCGCGTCCGCACGACCGCCGGCGCCCACTTCGGGGCCATCAACGCGGCCAACCTGCTCAAGGCGCACGCGTTGATCGAGAGCGGCAAGGCGCAGGGCAAGGTCGTGCTCGAAGGCTTCTAAGCCCATTCCACCCATCCGCCATGAACAACACCTTCGCCACCGCCTCCATCACTCGCGATGCCGCCCAGGCGCTGATCGCCGCTGCCGAGGTCGCCTCGCGCGACATCGGCATCAAGGTGACCATCGCCGTCACCGACGCCGGCGGCCACCTGAGCGCACTCACGCGCCACGACGGCGCGCCGTTCCTCAGCGTCAACGTGGCCATCGACAAGGCCTGGACGGCCGCGTCGTTCGGCCTGCCCACGCACGTGTGGGCCGACGTGATCACCAACCCGGGCGTGGCGCAGCTCGCGCACCAGCCACGCCTTGTCGCCGTGGGGGGCGGCGTGCCCATCGTCGTCGGCGGCCAGGTGGTTGGCGGCATCGGCATCTCGGGCGGCAACGCGGTGCAGGATCGGGAGGCGGCCGAGATCGCGCTGAAGGCGACGGGCTTCGACGTCCCGACGTGACGAAACGACATCCTGTAGATTGAGGGTCCGCACACTTGGCCCGCCTCGCCGCATGACCCTGGACGACCTCACCCCCGACGCCATCGAAGCAGCGGCCGCGCGCCTGCGAGGCCATGCGCGGCGCACGCCCGTGTTCGAGATCACCGGCGCCGACGTCGGCCTGCCTGGCGTCACGCTGGTGTTCAAGCTCGAGTTCCTGCAGCACGGCGGCTCGTTCAAGGCGCGCGGCGCGCTCACCCATCTGCTGACGCGCGACATGCCGCCGGCCGGCGTCGTCGCGGCCTCGGGCGGCAACCACGGCGTGGCGGTGGCGTTCGCGGCGATGCGGGCCGGCAAGCCGGCGACGATCTTCGTGCCCAGCGTCTGCTCGCCGGCCAAGCTGGCACACATCGCGTACTACGGCGCCGAAGTGCGGATCGCGGGCGATCGCTACGCCGACGCGCTCGCCGCCAGCGAGGTGTTTCAACGCGAGACCGGCGCGCTGGCAATCCACGCGTTCGACCAGGTCGAGACGATGTTGGGGCAGGCCACCGTCGCGCACGAGTTCGAGGCCCAGGCGCCCGAGCTGGACGCGGTGCTGGTGGCCGTGGGCGGCGGCGGACTGATCGGCGGCATGGCCGCGTGGTACCGCGGACGCACGCGGCTCGTCGCGGTCGAGCCCGAGGCCGCACCCACGCTCGCGCATGCACTGGCCGCCGGGCAGCCGGTCGACGCCCCGGCCGGGGGCGTGGCCGCGGACTCGCTGGCGCCGCGCCGGGTCGGCGACCTGATGTTTCCGCTGGCGCAACGCTGGGTCGAACGCAGCGTGCTCGTGCACGACGATGCAATCAGGCAAGCGCAGCAGACGCTCTGGCAGGTGCTGCGCATCGTCGTCGAGCCCGGCGGCGCCGCCGCCTTCGCGGCGTTGCAGAGCGGCGCGTTCAAGGCCGAGCCCGGACAGCGCATCGGCATCCTGCTGTGCGGCGCGAACACGGATGCTGTCCGCTTCGCGACATGAGCGCGATGTCGAATTGAGGCAAGCTGGCTCGTCGCAGGAGACCAGCAACCGATAGCCGCTCGATCGCGTCCGAGGAGCCCGCCATGCAACCGAAGATCGTCCCGCAACCGCCGCTGCGCCTCGTCGGCCTGCAGATCCGCACCCGGCCGATGTCGCCGGAAATCCCCGCGCTGTGGCCGCGTTTCGTCGCACGCATCGCCGAGATCGGGCCCGTCCTGGAGCCGCGGACGACCTACGGCGCGATGGCGTCGCCGGCGGACGCCCACGATGTCCTGCTGTACCTCGCCGCGGTGCCGGTCGCCCCCGCGGCACCGGTGCCCGCCGGCATGACCGCGTTGGACGTGCCGGCCGGCGACCACGCCGTCTTCCAGTTCGCGTTCAAGGACATCGGCAGCGTCTATCCATTCATCTTCGAGACCTGGCTGCCCGCGTCGGGCTTCGTGAAGGCCGACGCGCCCCTGCTCGAGCGCTACGGCGCCGACTTCGATCCCGCGAACCCGATGTCGCCGATGCAGGTTCGCGTGCCCGTGCGCCCGCGCGGCGCCTGACGCGCGCGCCGGTTCACGCGCGCGAGGGCCACAGGCGCACGACGAAGGCCCCGACCGCGCCGCCGGCCGCCAGCAGCATCACGCCCGTCCAGCCCCATTGCGCCAGCGCGAGGCTGCCCAGGACGGCGCCGGTGGACATGCCGACGAACATGCAGGTGAACAGCAGCGCGTTGAGGCGGCTGCGCGCGCCCGGGTCGATGCCGTAGACGATGGTCTGGTGCGAGATCAGCGTGGCCTGCACGCCCAGGTCGAAACCGACGGCGCCGACGCCGATGACCCACAGTTGCACGCCCGCCGGCAGCAGTCCGCCTGCCGCCATCGCGAGGAACGAGACGGCGGCCAGGCCGGTGCCCAGCCGGGTGACGAGCTCCGGGCCGCGCGTGTCGGCGAGACGCCCTGCGATCGGCGCGGCGAGGGCGCCCGCGGCGCCGGCGAGGCCGAACGCGCCGGCGGCGGCGCTGCCGAGGTGCCACGCCGAGGCGTGAAGCATCACCGCCAGCGTCGACCAGAACGCGCTGAAGCCGACAGCCAGCAAGGCCTGCGCGAGCGCGGCCCGGCGCAGCGCGCCGTGGCGCTTCCAAAGCTGCGCCGACGAGGCCAGCAACGCGACGTAACGCAGGTTCGTCGTCGGCTTGAAGCGCGGCAGCGCACGCGATGCGACGGCGGCGAAGGCGGCGATGCTCACCGCCGCGGCCACGAACATCGCGCGCCACCCGAAGTGCGCCGCCACGAAGCCGCTGACCACGCGCGACAGCAGGATGCCCAGCAGCAGTCCCGTCATCACGGTGCCGACGATCTTGCCGCGTTGCGCCTCCGGCGCCAGCGTGGCGGCGGCCGGCACGATGTCCTGCGCCATCGTCGCGGCCAGGCCCACCGCGAGGCTGGCGACCAGCAGCAGCCCGATCGCCGACGACGCGCCCGCAGCCAGCAGCGCCACGACCAGCGCGGCGGCCTTGGCGAGGATGATGCGCCGGCGATCGAAGCGGTCGCCCAGCGGCGCCAGGAAGAAGATGCCGGCGGCGTAGCCGAGCTGGGTCAGCGTCGGGACGAGGCCGATCTGGCGCGCCGACGCGCCGATGTCGGCGCCCAGTTCGCCCAGCATCGGCTGGCTGTAGTAGAGCGCGGCGACCGACAGTCCGGCGCCGGCGGCCAGCAGGCCGACGAGCGGCAGGGTCAGCGCATGCGGCGACGCGGCGTCCGGCGTATGCGTCGTTTGAATGGTGGACATGGAAATTGCCAATCGAAGCCAGGGAATGACCGCATTTTCTCGGGGCACATCGGCCCTGGGTAGGCCATCAAGGCGAACAATTGCTATACGCTTGACGCATGACCACGTCCAAAGCCTCCGCCGACCGGTTCGAGTTGATGGAGACCTTCGTGCGCATCGTCGACGCCGGCAGCCTGTCCGCCGCCGCGGCGCAACTGGGCACCACGCAACCCACCGTCAGCCGTCGGTTGCAGGCGCTCGAGCGGTCGTTGGGCGTGCGCCTGCTGCGCCGCTCGACGCATTCGATGACCCTCACCGAGGACGGCCAGCGCTGCCTGGAGCGCGCACGCGAGCTGCTCGCGAACTGGCATGCGTTCGAGGCCGACCTGCGCGGCGCCGGCGACGAGCCCGAGGGCACGCTGCGCGTCATCGCGCCGCACGCGTTCGGCCAGCAGCAACTCGTCGCGCCGCTGGCCGAGTACCTGGCGCGCTACCCGCGCGTCAACGTCGAATGGCTGCTGCACGACCGCCGGCCCGACTTCATCGCCGAGGGCATCGACTGCGCGATCCAGGTCGGCCAGGTCGACGACCAGGCGGCCGTCGCGATCAAGCTGGCCGAGGTGCCGCGCATCGTCGTCGCTGCGCCGTCGCTGGTCGCCCACCTGGCACCGGTGCAGACACCCGAGGACCTGGCCCGGCTGCCGTGGCTGGCGCTGCGCCCTTACTACCGCACCGAGTTGGCGCTGACGGCCGTCGACGACGGCCGCGAGGCGCGCGTGGCGATCGTGCCGCGCCTGAGCACCGACAGCCTGTACGCGCTGCGCACCGCCGCCGTCACCGGCGTGGGCGCGGCCATCGCCTCGGCCTGGCTGGTGGCCGACGACATCGCGCATGGCCGGCTGGTGCACATCGCGCCGCGCTGGCGCGCCGCGCCGCTGCCCGTGTACCTGGTCTATCCGCAGGCCCGCTTCTACCCGGCACGGCTGCGACGCTTTCTCGACGTGATCCGCGCCAACGCGATCAGCGCGTTCATGCCGCAGGCGCGCAGCGGCTGACGTTTCGTCGGCGAAATCGGCATCTCGCGCTGCAGGCGGCGCGACTCGTCGCAAGCCGGTTTGCGAGGGCGCCGCACGCTCCTAAAGTTCATTCATCGGATCACGAAACGCATCCGGATCCCACCACTGAACACCAGGAGCCCACCATGACCAAGACCACCGCCCAGATCGCCGCCTTCGCCCTGTCCGCCCTCATGACCTTCGGCGTCGTCGCCGGCATGAACGGCATCGCGACGAAGCAATACGCGGCCGCAGACAGTCTGGCCATGGCCCCCTACGGCCAGACGCATGTTGCCGTGCAACACGTCACCGTGATCGGCCGCCGCGCCAACGCCTGAACGCATCCCGCTCCTTCGAAGCCCCGCCCCGCGGGGCTTTCTTCATTTTGGGGTCAGCCTGGCACCGAGCAGGATTCGCGCGACGCTGGCATCATGACGGCATGAAGAAAATCCTGCTGTCCCTCGCGATCTCGGTCGCCGCCGGCCTGGCCATGGCGGCTGATCGGCCGTATGACGAATCCGCCGATGCCAAGGCGCAGATCGCCACCGCACTGCACGAGGCCGCCGCGGCCAAGGAGCCGGTGCTGCTGATCTTCGGCGCGAACTGGTGCAAGGATTGCCGCGCGCTCGACAACGCGCTCAAGACCGGCCGCAACGCCGAGTTGATGGGCAAGTTCAAGGTCGTGAAGGTGGACGTCGGCAACTTCGACCACAACCTCGACGTGACGGCGGCCTATGGGAATCCGACCAGGAAGGGCATCCCGTCGGCGGTGATCCTCTCGCCCGACAACAAGGTGCTGTTCATGACCCGCGCGGGCGAGCTCGCCGATGCGCGCAGCATGAGCGACGACGGCATCTACGAGTTCTTCACCAAGGCCGCAGCGGCCACGAAGCAGTAGGACTGTGCGTCAGGCCGTGCGTGTCGGCGCGGCCTTCCAGCGCCGCAAGGTCAGCGCGTTCGTCACGACGCTGACGCTGCTGAAGGCCATCGCGGCACCCGCCACCATCGGGCTCAGCAGCCCGGCCGCGGCCAGGCCGATGCCGGCCACGTTGTAGGCGAAGGCCCAGAACAGGTTCTGGCGGATCTTGGCCACGCAGCGGCGCGAGATGTCCAGCGCGTCGGCCACCAGCCGGGGATCGGGCCGCATCAACGTGATGCCGGCCGCCTCCATCGCGACGTCGGTGCCCGAGGCCATCGCGATGCCGATATCGGCCGCCGCGAGCGCCGGTGCGTCGTTGATGCCGTCACCCACCATGGCCACGCGCACAGGCCGATGGCGGCCGCGACCCTTGCCGTCGACCGACAACGACCTCAGCGACGCCAGCAGCGAGGCCTTCTCGCCCGGCAGCACCTCGGCATGCACCTCGGTGATGCCCAGCAGTTTCGCCACGCCCTCGGCGCTGGCGTGGCCATCGCCGCTGATGATCACCGTGCGCACTCCTTGCGATTGCAGGCGCTGCACCGCGTCGATCGCGCCGTCGCGCAGGCGGTCGCCGAACGCCAGCAGGCCCAGCAGGCGCGGCGTGTCGCCGGTGACATCGGCCAGCCACGACACCGTGCGCCCGAGCGCCTGCAGCTCGACCGCGCGCGCCATCAAGGGCGCCAGCTCGACACCCAGCTCCGCCATCCAGCGCGCGCTGCCCAGCCGCAACTCCAGCTCGCGGCCAAGTGGGGCTATCGCGCGCTCGGCGTCGACGGCGAGTCCCGTCCCGGGGGACAGGCCCGCGCTCTGGCGCGCGCTCATGATCGCGCTGGCGGCGATGGCCTCGGCCAGCCGGGCGTCGGCCGTCGCGCCCGCGTCGGCGGGCAAGTGCACGCGCGCGGACACGCCCCGGCCCGGGACCGCGCGCTGCGCGCTCGCGGGAGGCACGCGTGCCTTGGTGCCGCGGGCCATGTCCATCACGGCCTGCGCCAGCGGATGGGCGCTGCCGCCCTGCACCGCGGCGGTGAGCGCCAGCAGGCGCGCGCCGTCGCCGTCGATGGCCACGCAGGCCACCAGCATCGGCTTGCCTTCGGTGAGCGTGCCGGTCTTGTCGAACGCCACCAGCGAGACGTCGTGCGCGATCTCCAGCGCATCGGCGTCCTTGATCAGGATGCCGTGGCGCGCCGCCACGCCGGTGCCGGCCATCAACGCGGTGGGCGTGGCCAGCCCCAGCGCACAGGGGCAGGCGATCACCAGCACGGCGACGGCGTTGAGCAGCGCGCGCTGCCAGTCGCCGCCGGCGAAGCCCCAGCCCAGCAACGTGCACAGCGCCGCGCCGCAGACCACCGGTACGAACACCGCGCTCACGCGGTCCACCAGGTGCTGGATCGGCGCCTTTTTCTCCTGCGCCGTCTCGACCAGTCGCACGATGCGCGCCAGCGTGGATTCGGCGCCGACGGCCATGACCCGCACCAGCAGCAGCCCCTCGCCGTTGATCGCGCCGCCGGTGATGCGCCCACCCGGGCCACGCGCCACCGGCAGGCTTTCGCCGGTGATCAGCGACTCGTCGACGTGGCTCTCGCCTTCGCTCACCACGCCGTCGGCGGCGAAACGCTCACCGGGTCGCACGACGAGGACGTCATCGACCCGAAGGCGCGCGATCGCGATGTCCGAGTCGCCATCCGCGCGTCGCACGCGCGCGGTCGCCGGCTGCAGCGCCTGCAAGGCGCGCAGGGCCTGCGTGGTCTGGCGCTTGGCGCGCGCCTCGAGCTGCTTGCCCAGCAAGACCAGGGTGATGACGACCGCCGCCGCCTCGAAATAGAGGTGCTGGGGCGGCATGCCGTGCATGCCTGCGCCGGCCCACCATTCGTACAGGCTCAAGCCGTAGGCCGCCGAGGTGCCGAGCGCGACCAGCACGTCCATGTTGGCGCTGCCGCCACGCAGCGCGCGCCAGGCGCCGGCGTAGAAGCGGGCGCCGAACCAGAACTGCACCGGCGTCGCGAGCAGGAACTGCAGCCACGCGGGCCACGCCCACGACAGGCCCGCCAGGCCGGCCAGCATCGGCAACAGCAGCGGCATCGACAACGCGCCGGCGACGATCACCGGCCGCCAGGCCGTGGCGTCGGACACGGGTGCCGGGGCGGGGAGGTCGGGCGCGCGCGCCACGTAGCCGGCCTTCTGCACGGCCGCCTGCAGGCCGTCGAACGGCAACGGGGCCTCCGAGCGCACGCTGGCCACCTCCGTCGCCATGTTGACGCTGGCCTGCGCGACGCCGGGCACGGCACGCAGCGCCCGCTCGACCCGGCCGGCACAGGCGGCACAGCTCATTCCGTCGACTGCGAAGGACCAATCGCGGCGAGCGGGCAGGACGGGAGCGGATGGCAGGCTGGACATCTTCGGGAATTGAATCGCAGGAACCAGGCAGTGTCGACGGTCTACCTGTAACGATCTGCGCAGATTGGAAAAACCCCACGCAAATGGGTATTTGGGGGCGATCCATGCAAAGGCAAACCCGCATTTCACGAGGGGGCGCAGGCCCGACGAGTGGCCGACAGCCCCGCGTGGCGCGACACTGGGGGCCCGACCCCCTCCAGGAGAACACCATGACCGAATTCCTCGTCGAAGGCATGAGCTGCGGCCACTGCGTCAACTCGGTCACCGAGGCCATCCACGCCCTCGATCCGGCCGCGAGCGTGGACGTCAATCTCGGCACCAAGCTCGTGCGTGTCCACTCCGACCTCGACCGGTTCCTGCTCTCGTCGGCGCTGCGCGATGCCGGCTACGACCCGATCCCCGTCGGTCTCGAATCGTCCGACCACCTTTGATGGAGCCCTGACATGCCCCTGGTGACGCTTACCGTGCGGCGGGGGAAGGACCCTGCCTTCAAGTCGGCCGTGCTCAACGCCGTGCACAGCGCGCTGGTGGCCAGCGGCGTGCCGGAAGCCGACCGCTTCCATCGCGTGCTTGAACTATCGGCCGAGGACTTCCGCTTCGATGCGAGCTACCCGGATCTCGCATCGCCGCGCACCGACGACTTCGTGCTGATCGAGATCCTGCTGTCCACCGGCCGCAGCGTGAAGATCAAACGCAAGATCGCCGTCGACCTGATCGACAGCCTGCGCCAGGCGCCGGGGCTGGACCCCGACAACGTGATGCTGGTCTTCAAGGAGACGTTGTGGGAGAACTGGTCGTTCGGCGGGGGCCGGTTCATCCACGTCTAGTCACCGGGAATTCGCCGGAAACGACAACGCCCGGACATGCACTGGATGTCCGGGCGTTGGCGTCCGTTCAGCGAGTTGATGCGACCGACGAATCGATCGCGTGAACCGGTCTCGAGTCCCGCGCGGCTACTGCGCCGCGCGAGCGTCAATCGATCGCACTGAGCTCAGCGATCGATCGCGTTCTTGATGGCCTTGCCGACGTTGTTCTTCACGTCGCCGACGGTGGACTGCACCTTGCCGGCGGCCTGTTCGGCCTGGCCTTCGGCGGTGAGGCGTTCGTTGCCCACCAGCTTGCCGGTGGCTTCCTTGACGTCGCCCTTGATGGTCTCGGCGCGGCCTTTGACTTGATCCTTGTTCATGTTCGTGCTCCTGTGGGTGAGGGGGCGCCGAGAGACATCGGATGTTGTTCGAGTTCTGCGTCCGATGTCGTTCGGCCTGGAGAAACTATCTCACCGCACGCGTCCATCCGGTGTCGGACCGGCGACGCTAAACGTGTAGGACAAGGGACGGCGCGCTTGCCGGCGCTTGACGACAAGCGCGCCCGCTATCGAGCGTCAGAGGAACAGCGCGTCGGTGCCGGGTTCGGGGTGCGCGGCCTTCTCGGCGAAGCCGTTGAAGAAGAACACGATGTCGTCGCCGACGTCGCCCGTGAGCCGGCCGACGACCTTGCTCCAGCTCATCAGCGCGACATGGGCCGCGGGCTCGCCCACCACGAGGATGGGCTGCTCGCCCTCGTCGTGCCAGAAATACTCCCCGCCGTAGGCGCGGCGGCCCACCTCGAGCACGTAGCAGCCGAGCTGCTGCACGAGCCCGGTGACGACGGCCTCGTCGAGGTCGGCGACGTAGGCCGAGGCTTCGACCAGCATCTCGTCGACCGCCGCGAGACTGGCGACCGAGAAATCGAGCCGGCCGCCGGCGCGCGCCTGCAGCGACGTGACGGCGCGTTCGGCGGCGGCGGTGACCTCCTCGAGGATGGCGTTCATGCAATCACCAGGCCGGCCGCGGCCAGCCGTTCCCGCACGGACGCCAGGCCGCCTTCGTACTCCCAATACATCACGCGCCCATGCGACGACGTGACCAGCACGTACTTCTCGGTCAACGACTGGATGCGGTCGACGGCGATCAGCTTGTCGACGTAGGCTTCGTCCTTGAACTCCTCGACGATCTGCTGGTTGTCCGGCGTGTAGCCGTGCATCAGGAGAGCGTTGCGGACGCGAAGGGAAATGAATTTCATGAGCGTGTCTTGTCAAACGATTCGCGCATTGTCGAACGGATCCTCAAACCCCTTCCAGGATGAAACGCCGCAGCTCCGCGAACGCTGCATCCGCATCGTCGCGCCACGCGCCATGGCCCACGTTCGGGAACGCGCGGTATTGCATCCATTGCGGCGGCAGCGCGGCGGCGATGTCCTGCGCGTCGGGCACCGGGCACACCGGATCCTCCTCGCCCACCATCACCAGCACCGGGCAACGCGCCTTCGCGAGGCCCGGCAGCAGGTTCATCGTGCGCTGCTCGCCGGAGGCGGATGCGTACAGGATGTCGAGGTTGTGGATCGTGCGGGCGCCGCCGTCGGCATCCTGGGGCGTGGTGTTGTACAGGTGACGGCAGTGCACGCCGTAGTCGTCCCAGGTCGCCGGATTCGGATCGCTCCAGAAGCGTTTGCACGACTCGCCCGCGGCCGGGCCGCCCAGCTTCGCGAACATCGCCTCCTTGCGATCCTGGCGCATGTGCGGCGAGGTGCTGGACAGGATCACCTTGGACGGATGGTCGGGATGGCGCTCGATGTAGCGCTGGGCCACGAAGCCGCCGAACGACTGGCCCAGCACGATGGGCTTGACGATGCCCAGCACGTCGCAGAGGCGCACGACGTCGTCGGCGAAGGTGTCCAGCGTCCACTCCGCGGGCGGCCGGCGATCGCTGCGGCCGTGGCCGCGATGGTCGTAGTAGATCACCTGCGCGATGTCGGCCACGCGGCCGAACCAGGGCCGGAAGCCCGAGTGGTCGAAGCCGGGTCCGCCGTGCAGCAGCAGCAGCGTGGGCTTCTCGCGCAGCACCGGGCCATCGGCCACGTATTGCGTGCCCTCGACGTCGACGTACAGACGGATACCGGGTTCGATCTCGATGCGCATGCGAGCGGTCCTGGGTTGGCGAGTCCGCGAGCATAGCCGCCCGACGTAACATCGTTCGATGCCGTCGACGCTCTCGTTCCCCGCCCTGCGCCTGCACGCGATCGCGTGCGCCCTGCTCGCCATCTGCGGGTCGACCCTGGCCGCCGACGCGCTGCCCGATCGCCAATGCAGCGGCGGCGTCTGCATGGCCAACGTCGATGCGAAGCTGTCGATCGCACCGTGCCCGAACGCCAACCTCGTGGTCGCCTGGTCGCAGGCCGGCGGCGCGATGGCCGTCCAGTGCATGACCGACGCGGCGCCGATGGACCAGCCGATCCACGTGTTCGACCGCCGCAGCCCGAACGCACTCGCCTACGACCTGACAGGCGTCCGCGCGTTCACGTCGGAGACGTTGCCGCAACTCGCACACGTGCCCGGCGAGGGCAACGACGCGCTGCTGCCCGCCTGCCGGCGCCCGGCGCCGCCGACGATGGCGCTCGGCGAACTGCTGCTGACGGAGAAGGTGCCGTCCGACAACGAACGCCACCCGTATTGCTACCGCGTGCTGCGCGTCGCGTCGGGGCCGGCCGGCATCGCGATCCGCGCCGACGACGGCAAGCCGCCCCAGGCCGGCCAGCCCGATGCCGACTGGAACGCCCTCGCCGCGAAGATGGCGGCGCTCGTCGACCGGGCCGACGCCCAGTCCCGGGCGCACGTGACGCGCGCGCGGGCGCCGCTGCGCGATGCGCCCGACGCGAAGGCCGCGCCGCACGGCTTCCTGGTGGCCGGCGACGCCGTCACCGTGATCGACCGTCCGGCCAGTGGCGGCCTGGTCAAGGTGCTCTACGTGAACGCGAAGGGCGTGGCGATCGAGCGCTGGATCAGCAAGGGCGACATCGCGCCGTGACCTGCGGTTGAATCGCGCCTCGCCGCGTGTCTACGCCTGCAACTCGAGGTAGTCGCAGGCCAGGTGCGCCAGCGAGCGGACGCCGATCACCAGGGCCCGCTCGTCGGCGAAGAAACGCGGCGAATGGTTCGAGTACGCGTCCTTCGGATCGATCTCCGGCGGCGTGACACCGACGAAGAAGAAGAGGCCCGGAATGATGCGCTGGAAGAACGAGAAGTCCTCCGCGCCCGTCACCTTCGGCACGAGCTCCAGGCGGCCCTCGCCGGCCACGCGCGCCAGCGTCGGCACCATCGCCTCGGTCAGCGCCGGATCGTTGACGGTCACCGGGTAGTTCTTGTCGATGCACACCGAACAGCCCGCACGCGAGCCGCGCGACACGGCCTCGGCGAGCGTCGTCACGCGCTCGTGGATCTCGTCGCGCATCTCCTCGTCGAACGCACGGATCGTGCCGCGCATCTCGACACTGTCGGGAATGATGTTCTCGCGCACCCCGCCGCGGATCATCCCGATGGTGACGACCGCGGGCTCGCGGGCGATGTCGGTGCCCCGGCTGATCACGGTCTGCAGCCCCAGGATCACCTGTGCGGCCGTCACGATGGGATCGACGCCCAGCCAGGGCGCGGCGCCGTGCGTCTGCTTGCCGTGCACGGTGATCCTGAGCTTGTCCGAACTCGCCATCGTCGGGCCGGGACGGTAGCCGATCACGCCCAGCGGCAGGCGCGACGTCACGTGCAGCCCGAAGATCGCCCGCGGCGCCGGGTTCTCGAGCGCGCCTTCGGCGATCATCATCTTCGCCCCGCCCTCCTCGCCCTCGGGCGGCATCTCCTCGGCCGGCTGGAAGATGAACTTGACGGCGCCGCGCAGCTGCGAGCGCAGGCCGGCCAGCACCGTGGCGACGCCCATCAGGATGGCGACGTGGCAGTCGTGGCCGCATGCGTGCATCACGCCGACCTCCTCGCCGTTCCAGATGGCGCGCGCCTTCGAGGCGAAAGCCAGGGCGACGTCCTCGCTGACCGGCAATGCGTCCATGTCGGCGCGCAACGCCACGGTGGGCCCGGGCAATGCGCCCTTCAGCAGCCCGACGACGCCGGTGTGGGCCACGCCCGTGCGTACCTCGTCGAACCCGAGCGCCTCCAGGTGGGCCTGCACGATCTTGGCGGTCCGGAACTCCCGGTTGCCGAGTTCCGGGTGTTCGTGCAGGTCGCGCCGCCAGGCGATGACCTGCGCCTCGATGGACGCGGCCGCGCGGTCGATCTCCGCGGCGAGTGAACTGGCGACGAGCTGGGAATCCGACATCTGGTTCTCCGTGCTGGGATGCGGGTGGGGCCGCGTGGCTGCGACCATCGTAGTGCAGTTGCGCCGACCTCAGTCGTCGCCCTCCATGTCGCCGTGCCCGTGCCCGTGGGTGCTCACCGGCATCGCGGCACCGTCCGCGCCGTCGAAGAAGAACGGCGCGCGCGCTTTCTGGCGTGGTGCGATCTCGTCGAGCCGCGGCAGCGCATAGAGGCGGCCGTTCTGCATCACGTCGACGACGTGGTCGGACTGGCGGATGTCCGTGGTCGGGTCGCCGTCGATGACGACGAGGTCGGCCAGCTTGCCCACCTCCAGCGAACCGATGTCGGCGTCCATGCCCAGGTAGTGCGCCCCGTTGATCGTCGCGTTGCGGATCGCCTCCAGCGGCGTCATGCCGCCCTTGACCTGCATCCACATGTCCCAATGCGCGCCCAGGCCTTCACGCTGCCCGTGCGCGCCGAGATTCTCGCGCACGCCGGCATGCAGCAGCGCGGCGGCGGTCTTGGCGACGCGGATCACGTTGTAGTCTTCCTCCGGCGCGATCTCGCGGCGCACGGCGCGCTCCTCGAGCACGCTGCGCGGCACGAAGGTCTTCAGGATCGGATGCTTCCAGACCTCGGTCGTCGCGTAGAAGTAGTGCTCGCCGTCGAGGCCGCCGTAGGCCACGTTGTAGGTCGGCGTATAGCCCACCTGCGTCGCGCCCCACAACTGCTTGACGTCGTCGTAGACGTTCTCCACGGGAAGTGCGTGCTCGACGCCGGTGTGGCCGTCGACCACCATCGTCATGTTCAGCTCGAACAGCGAACCGCCCTCGGGCACCACCATCATGTCCGTCTGGCGCGCGGCCTCGAGCACCTGCTGGCGCTGCTCGCGGCGCGGCTGGTTGTAGCTCTTGACGCTGATCGCGCCGAACGCCTTCTGGCGCTTGAGCGCGTTCAACGCGTCGTCCAGGCCCTCGATCGGCTGGGTGATCGGCGCCTTCGCGCCGTACAGGATCGTGCCGGTGGAGAAGATGCGCGGGCCGGTGACGATGCCGGCGCGTTGCATCTCGGACGCAGTGAACACCTCGGACGACTTGTTGGACGGATCGTGCAGCGTGGTCACGCCGAACGCGAGCGACGCGTAGTTGATCCAGCTCTGCTGCGGGATGATGCCGTCGTCGGCCATGCCGCCGTGCCAGTGCACGTCGACGATGCCGGGGATGATGGTCTTGCCGTGCGCATCGATCTTCCTCGCGCCGGCGGGCACCAGCACGCGCTCCGTCGGGCCGACCGCGGCGATGCGGTTGCCGTCGACGACGATGGTGCCGTCGGCGATCACCTCGTCGCCCTTCATCGTGACGATGCGGGCGCCCGTGATCGCGATGACGCCGCTCGGCGTGTCGGACGGTTCCGGGAAGCCGACCAGCACCCCGGCGGCGTCGGGCTTGGGCAGCTCCTTCGGCGCGCCCGGCACGAATGCGAACGCGTTGCGCAGGTCGCTGGTGAACAGGCGCTCGCCGAGGCCGAAGTGCAGCTTCGTGCTGTCGCCCGACCAGTGCAGGTATTCGCCCGCATCGGCGTCGAGCTGGCGCACCGGCAGCGCGTCCATCTTCGCGCCCACCGCGATCGGCTTGGATGCCATCGGCAGCGGCGTCACGTACGCGTGATCGCGTTCCTCGAACGCGAGCCAGCGGCCGTCGGGCGACACCGCGAACTGGCTGACGAACTCGCTGGTGGCAACGTCGGTCTCCTTGCGATCGGCGAGATCGATGCGTACCAGCTTGCTGGTGAAGTCGACTTCCTTCTGCTGGCTCGAACGTGTGACGTAGACCGCATCGCCGTTCGCGCCGAACTGCGGCGCGCGGCCGCTCTTGGCGAGGCGCTCGGGCTTGCCCTTGCCGTCGGTCGTGACGCGGTACACGCCGGTGTCCAGGCCGTGCCACGGCGAGGTCAGGTAGCCGCCGCGGCCCTTCACGTAGACCACCGTGCGACCGTCCGGCGCGAACTGCGGCTCCAGGTACTGGCCCGGTTCGGTGGTGAGCGTCGTCTCGGCGCCGCCGGTGGCCGCGATGCGGCGCACCGAGCCGAGGTCCGCGTCGTTCCAGGTCGAGAACACGATCTCGCGGCCATCGCGCGAGAAGTGCGGATAGAACTCGAAGTGCGCCGTCTGTGTCGTCAGGCGGTGCGGCGCGCCGTTGGGCAGGTCCTTCACGTAGAGGTAGCCGAGTGCCGAGTACACGACGCGGTCGCCTTGGGGCGACACGTTCATCCAGCGCAGTTGCCGGACATCGAAGGTGGTCGGCGCCACGACCGTGGGCACGCGCAGCGCGGTCGTCACCTCGCGGGTGTCCTTCACGTGGAAGGCGATCTCGGCGGCGCTGCGCTTGAACGGGTCGACGCGCCACAGCTTGCCCTGCGCCCAGACGACGATGGACTTGCTGTCGGGGGTCCATGCGAAGCCGGGGTACACGCCCTGCACCGACCACGACTCCTGCATGTCGCGCTCGAGGTGGCCCCACACGGGCGTCTCCTGGCCCGTGGCGAGGTCCTTCAGGAACAGCGTGCTCTGGTTGCGCACGCGGCGCACGAACGCCAGCTGCCTGCCATCGGGCGACGGCACCGGTCGCACGGCGCCACCCTGGCCCGTGACGAAGGGCTCGGTGCTGCCGTCATGCAGGTCGAGGCGCTGGATGTCGAAGATCTCGCCGTTCGAATCCTTGTTGTATTCGAACTGGTCGCCGCGCGTGGTGTCCTGCGAGTAGTACACGTAGCGGCCGTCCGGCGAGAACGCGGGTTCGCCGAGATCCTTCTGCCAGTTCGGCTTCTCGTTCAATTGCACGCCCTTGCCGCTGCCGCTGGCGTGGTACAGCCAGATCTCGCCCGAGCCGAGGGAGCGCGAGCCGGTGAAGTGCTTGCGCGCCGCGATGTACTGGCCGTCGGGCGACCAGGCGGGCGTGTAGAGCAGGCGGAAGTCTTCCTTCGTGACCGGCCTGGCGTCGGAGCCGTCGGCGTTCATCACCCAGACGTTGTCGCCGCCACCGGCGTCGCCGATGTAGGCGATGCGCTTGCCGTCCGGCGACCAGCGCGCCTGCATCTCCCAGGCGATCGAATGCGTCAGCGGCGTGGCCTCGCCGCCGGCGATCGGCAGCGTGTAGAGGTCGCCGAGCAGGTCGAACACCAGGCGCTGGCCGTCGGGGCTGACGTCCACCGACATCCAGGTGCCGGTGCGGGTGTCGATGGGCACCGTCGCCTTCGGGCCCGGCGGGTGGTTGACGTCCCACTTCGGCTTGTCGGCCGGCTTGCCGTCCGGCGCGGGGGCGTCGGCGGCGAACGCGTTGAGGCTGAGCAGGGCTGCGGTGGCGAGCAGCGAGAGACGGCGCGATGTCATGGCGGGTTGGCGGCTCGTGGCCACCGGGTTGCGGGTGGCCACGAGCATAGCGTTCGGCGAGGCCTCCGCAGCCGTCGCTCAAGCCCTCGCGTCCGTCTTTCGTCGCATTCGCCACGGGCGCGGCGCCGTCGCGCACCGAGGCAGCGCCCGCGCTCAGCCCCCCGGTCGCGGCCGTTCCTGGGCGCCGACGGTGCCGCCCTGCTCCGCGGCGATCCATCGATCCAGCACCCGTCGCGATTGCACGCCACCCGTGTCGATGTTGAGCATCAGCAGGCGCCGCTGCGGCCAGCGCAACAGGTTCTCCTGCTGCCGCTCGAGCATCTGCTGGTCCTCCGCGAAGATGCGCCCCTGCCCTTCGCGAATCTGCGTGGTCAGTGCCGGATCCTCGGGCTTGAAATGGCGCGCCATGCCCCAGAAGTACCAGATCGACGTGTCGGTCTCGGGCGTGATGAAGTCGACGACGATGCTGGAGACCTTGACGGCCGGTGGCGCGTCGTACCCGCCTTGGCCGGCGAGGGCGACGCCCACCTCGATCAGGACGTGCCCCGGCGGCGTGAAGTGGCAAACCTGCCAGCGATCCACGGGCTGGTCGTCCGGCAGGCCGTTCATCCGCAGCGCCATCTGCCAGAACGGCGGCGGCGCGACACCTTGCATGAAGCGGCTGGTGATGACCTCGTCGCCCTCGACGCGCGTCGTGCAGGGCGCCTCGTCGATCTCCTTCTGACCGATGCTCGCGGCGTGGACATAGGTCTCGTGCGTGAGATCCATCAGGTTGTCGATCATCAGCCGGTAGTCGCAGCCGATGCGGTACAGGCCTCCTCCGTAGGCCCACTCGGGATGGTCGGCCCAGTGAAGCGGCTGGATGGCGGCCGGATCCGCACGCTCGACGTCCCCCGGCCAGACCCAGATGAAGCCGTGGCGCTCCACGACCGGAAAGGTGCGCACGGCCGGAAAGCCGCGCACGCGCTGGCCCGGCATCGCCACGGTCTTGCCGTCGCACCCCATCTCCAGGCCGTGGTAGCCGCACACGAGCTTGCCTTCGCACACCTTGCCGAGGGACAACGGGGCGCCCCGATGCGGACAGAAATCCTCCAGGGCCGCCGGCACGCCGCCGGGCCCGCGGTAGAGCACGATGGGTTCGTTGCAGATGCGGCGGCCCAGGGGCTTGTCGTCGATCTCGTCGGGGGTGCACGCGACGTACCAGGCATTCTTCGGGAACATGGGATGGACTCCGGGCGTTGGGCCGTCAGAGATCGAGCACCAGGCACGGCGTCTTCGATCGCGAGCAGCAAGGGGTGAATTGATCGTTGCAAGCCTGTTCCTCAGGCGTGAGGTACAGGTCGCGATGCTCGGGAACGCCTTCGACGATCCGCGTCAGGCACGTGCCGCAGACGCCTTGTTCGCAGGAAACCGGGACGTCGATGCCCGCGGCCGCCAAGGCCTGGACCACCGACTGGTCCTTCGGCACCACGACGACGTGACCGGAACGCGCAAGGCGGACTTCGAAGCTCTGGTCGGCCGTCCCCGCAACGGCATCCGCCGCTCCGAAGAACTCGCGATGCACCCGTTCCTGCGGCCAGCCGAGCCGCCCCGCGGCAAGGACGACGGCATCGATGAACCCCTTCGGGCCGCAAACGTAGGCGTGCAGCCCGGGGCGCGGATCGCCGAGCAGGCGCGCGAAGTCGGCTCGTTGCGTCGCGTCGCCATCGTCGACATGCACGTGTGCGCTGGCGGCGAATCCACCCGTGCGGATGCGTTCGAGAAACGCGGCGCGCCCGGCGCTGCGCACGCAGTAGTGCATCGAGAAGTCGCCTCCCTCGGCGCCCAGGTGCTCGGCCATGCTGAGGATCGGCGTCACGCCGATGCCGCCGGCCAGCAGCAGGCTGCGCGTCGAATCGGCTGCCAACGCGAAGTGATTGCGTGGCGCGCGGATGCGCAACGTGTCGCCCTCCTGGACAAGCTCGTGCATCGCCTCCGATCCACCGCGCGAGGCCGCCTCGCGCAGCACGCCGATCACGTAGCGGTGGCGCTCGGCCGGGGCATTGCACAGCGAGTATTGCCGCGTCAACCCGCCAGGCACCAGCACGTCGATGTGCGCCCCCGCGGAAAAGGCAGGCAACGCGGTTCCATCGACGGGCCTGAGTTCAAAGCTGCAGATGTCCTGCGCCTCGCGCGTCTTGCGAGCGACGCGAACCGCGATGAGTGACGGATCCGGTTCGGTCATGGACGTGGCCCACCCATCACGAGGCGGCGAGCCGCTCGCGCAGCACTTCGCCCAGCTGGCGTTGGGCCATGCGCGCGGCGCCAACGGCTCCGGCCATGCTGATGAAGCCGTGTGCCAGGCCGGCGTATTCGACCGTGGTGACGTCGCATCCAGCGGCCTGCAAGGCCTCGCCGTAGGCCAGCGCCTCGTCGCGCAGCAGGTCGAAGCCCGCCACCAGGAGCAGCGCGGGCGGCAAACCCGCCAGCGATTCGGCCAGCAAGGGGGCACCGCGGAAGTCGGGCGCTCGTCCGGCAGGGCCGAAGAAGTGCCGGCTGAAGTAGTCCGCCGTGCGCAGGGTCAACGTCGGCCCACCGGCGTGGCGGGTGCGGGAGGCGAAATCGCCGTCGTGTCCGCCGGCGGCGGGCGGATACACCAGTGCCTGGAAGCCGATGCGAGGACCGTTGGCGTCGCGTGCGAGCATCGTCATGACGGTGGCCAGCGCCGCGCCGGCGCTGTCGCCCGCGACACCCAGGCGCCCCGCCTCGCCGCCCAGTTCGCGCGCGTTCGCGGCAACCCATTGCAATGCCGCCCACGCGTCGTCGACCGCGGCCGGAAACGGGTGCTCGGGCGCCAACCGATAGTCCACCGACACGATCACCGCACCGCTGTCCTGGCACAACTGGCGGCAGACGCTGTCGTAGCCGTCCAGGTCGCCCAGCACGTAGCCGCCGCCGTGGTAGTACACGACAAGCGCATGCGGTCCCGGCTCGCGCGGCGTGTAGATCCGCAACGGCACGCCAGGCATGCCGCCGTCGCGCGGCGGAACGGCTCGATTTGCCACCGCGACGTCCGCGGGTGGCCGGTCCGCCCCGGCGAGGATCTGCCGGTACAGCTCGCGGCTGGCCTGCGGCGGCAAGTCACACAGGTCGGGCATGCCCGCGGCCTGGGCGTGTTTCATGATGACGTCGAGTTGCTGGTCCAGCATGTGGTTTCTCCGTTGCTAGTGAAATGTTCAAACCGGAGTCGTGCTCATTGCTGCAGCCTGCCGTCGCGGGCGCGCATGCCGATCTCCACGAATTCCGATCCGTTGTGATGCCCGCGGCCGAAGGCGACGGCAAATCCACCCAGGTCCAGCGCGCCGAGACGTTCGATGGCTTCGGACAGGCGCAAGCCGTAGTCGGCGCTGCCGGCCCGGCGCAGCGCCTCGACGCACAGGCGCAGGTGCAGGTAGGACTCCAGGCCCTCGAAGGTCACGGCCTCGGGTCCGATGTAGGCGTCGGCGTCGCGCTGCAGCTCTCGCACGATGAGCTGGTGGGCCACCTCGGGATTGGGGACGACGCTGGTGTAGCCGATCAATCGGTCGCGAAACAGGCGCGTCAGTTGGGTCAATCCGGTGGAGGACAGCATGGCGACCGTCGACGGCACGCCGTCGCGCGCCTTGACGGGCAGCCGACCCAATGCATCCAGCACATCGGGGCCCAGGCTGAGCACGAGTGCCTGCGGCGCTGCCTGCGCAACATCGCGGAAGGCCACCTCGAGCGCCGCCTCGTTCGCGCTCGCCGCGATGCGCGTCACCCCGATGCCCTCGCGCCGCAAGACTGTCACCAGCGCTTCGGTGCGCGCCGGTTCGGACTCGTCGGCCAGGACGACGGCGCGCGCGATGCCGATGGCCCGCAGCTGGCGCACCAGCGCACCGGCCTCGCGCTCGTCGTCGGGCCGCATGCTGAAGACATGGCCATGCGCACCGGTGCGCAACGCCCGCGTCCCCGCGAACGGGCCGACGAGCGGAACGCGCAGGGCTTGCGTCGCCTCGGCGGCCGCGAGGCAGGCGCGCTCACCCAGGCAGTTGACGATGGCGACCGCGTTGCGTTCGTTGACAAGAGTGCGCAGGTTGGCGGTCAGGCGCCGCGCGTCGCCGCCGTCATCCAGCGTCACGAGTTCGAGCGCATGCCCCCGGATGCCACCCGTCGCATTGACCCGTTCGACCTGCGCTTGCGCCCCCGCAAGCACGCGATTGGCGATCGGAAACGAGGCCCCCGTCAGCGGCAACGACTGCCCGATGACGATGGGTTCGGGCGCCGACCACGCGCGAGCGCCGGTCAACAGCGCCACCAGCACGGCCAGCGCAACCCCGATGCGCGGGGACCTCACTGCACCTCCGCGATCATGTGGGGCCGAAAGCTCGTGCGCGCGCTTCCCGGCAGGAGGAATACCCCCAGCGCGGGCAGCAGCACCAGCGCGCCGACCATGTTCCACAGGAACATGAATGCCAGCAGGATGCCCATGTCGGCCTGGAACTTGATCGGCGAGAACGCCCAGGTCCCCACCGCCAGCGCGAGCGTGAAGCCGGTCAACATCACGACTCGTCCCGTGAATTGCAGCGCGTGGTGGTAAGCCTCGGGCAATGTCGCACCAAGCCGCATCTGCGTGAGCATCACGCTCAGCACGTAGAGCGCATAGTCGACCCCGATGCCCACGCCCAGCGCGATCACCGGCAGCGTGGCGACTTTCACGCCCATGCCCAGGCCCACCATCAGCGCCTCGCACAGGATGGACGTCAGCACCAGCGGCAACATCGCCACCAGCACGCCGCGCCAGGAGCGGAACGTCACCCAGCAGAGCAGCGTCACCGCGCCGTAGACCCACATGAGCATCTCGTGCATGGCCTTCTTCACGACGATGTTGGTCGCCGCCTCGATACCCGCCGAACCCGCGGCCAGCATGAAGCGTGCATCCGGCGCGTCATTCGACGCGATGAAGGACTCGACGCCGCCGACCACGCCGTCCAGCGTCTGCGCCTTGTGATCCTTCAGGTAGACGTTCAGCGACAGGAACGAGCAATCCTGGTTGAACA
>Ga0307516_10001559_pt1 | contig 31521 bp, 36 predicted proteins | sample 19_EM_MG_FD_203310 | JGI IMG/M metagenome (GOLD analysis project Ga0307516, IMG submission 203310) | Populus trichocarpa ectomycorrhiza microbial communities from riparian zone in the Pacific Northwest, United States - 19_EM | ecosystem: Host-associated > Plants > Roots > Unclassified | place... | reverse complement strand
TCTCACAGATGCAACCTATCGAGAATTGGCTTCTCATAACGGTCATCCTCCCCTGGCCAACGTAGAGCGGGGACGCCCTTTTCCTTGGCCAGTGCCCAGAGAACGCTTTCCCCGGCTGGCAGGATGTTGGGCTTGATCTGATAGACGGGATCTTCGAATGCTGTCTTGGCGTCGATCACCTGCCAGCCTTTATCGCGAAACATCCTAATCGCATCTCCCAAGAATAAGGCACTGGTCAGGTTGTGATGCAGGAGCATCACGTGCTGCACGGATCGCCCCAGCACTCGACGAGATAATGCATCGTAGTATGTCGCGCGGTCATACAAGTGATCCAGATACGCTTTGCGAAAGGCGCTGAGATCGCCTTTAGGTCTCTTCTGCATACGGCTGCGAAGACGCTGACTGTAGTACCAGTCGCTCGTGTCCACCGACACCGCACCGATGCGGTAGTCCTTGGATGCCAAGAAAGCCCTAAAGCCGTCCCGCTTCTGAAGGGTGTCGCCCTCCTTCAAGTAGGGGAAGCGAAATAGGCGCGTAAATCCGGGGAACGCGCGGATCGCGGCATCGCACGCCAAGAAGTCCCGTTCGAAAGCGGCCAAGGTGACCTCGTCCAAATCCAAGTGTGTGGCCGTATGGTTCGCAACCAGATGTCCGTCGTCGCCCCACTGACGGATGAGCTCAACGCGCTCCGGGTCAGTGTCAGTGCGTGTCACGAACAGCACTGACTTGACGTGGGCATCGTCCAATTGCTTCAGAATAGCAGCGTTCCGCTCCCCTGAGGTCATTCCAACGCGATCCGTCATGTCCGGGCCGTCGTCGAATGTAAATGCGATGCTTTGTGCCGAAGCGAGTCGCGCAAAGAAGACAATCGAAAGGGCCAGGCATGGCAGGGAGTAAGGCCACAGGCGCATCACGCGCATTGATGGATCCTTTCGGTCGCGGTCGATCCGAGAGTAGCAGTCTCTGCATTATCACCTACACCAGGCCCCTAAGGTTATCCTGTCCCACGTTCACCCGAGTGGGGTCGCCGAACCATCCAAGGGGCCGATACAGACAGAGGATCTAGAATACGATATCTTGGATTACAAATGCGATTGGTCATCTTCGTCGTTGGGGAGCTGAACATGGACGTCCGGAAGTGGTTCTCGGTCTCGATTCTTTTGGGGGCGACTTCTTTTGTGCTAATCCCCGCACCGGTACTCGCCGGACCCTATGCTGATGACATGGCGAAGTGCCTAGTCAAGTCGACAACGGCTGAAGATCGTACGACTCTCGTAAAGTGGATGTTCAGCGTCATAACACTACATCCCGACCTCACATCAATGGCCGCGATCTCGTCGCAGCAACGTGACGCGTTGACCAAAAGTACGGGCGCACTGTTTCAAAAATTAGTGCTTGAAACATGCCGTGCCGAGGCCAAGCAGGCGTACGCAAATGAAGGACCACAAACATTTGAATCTGCATTTAAAGTACTCGGAGAAGTGGCGTCGAGAGGGATGTTTACCGACTCTCATGTCGCGGAGGGATTGCAAGCCCTGGTGAGCACCTTTGACGAGAAAAAAATGAAAGCGTTGCTTGGACCCGACGCCGCTCATTAACGATGGCTGTTAGATCACTTCTCGGCCAGCCCGTCGAAGCCGTCGGACTACTTAAAGTAACCCGCCGAACTTCGGCTGCTTCTTTCTTCTTGAGCGCTCCCACACTACGCCTGGAAATCCCTTCAAGGACATAGGATCGCCGGCATACTTTGCAATATGGACGAGATAACTCGCCATGTAGGTGCAATACGTCCAAGCTTCCGGCTCGCTCGTGCAGATCGTCTACATTCTGCGTAATGAGAGTAAACTGCGGAACGACTTCTGCCATCGCCGCGATGGCGCGATGCGCCGCGTTGGGCTGGGCAGCGAGCACTGCTGCCCGACGCCATTCGTACCAGCCCCATACCAAGGCGGGGTCTCGTTCGAAGGCGTACGGCGTCGCAAGCTCCGCCGCGTCGAAGTTCTCCCACAAGCCGGTCTGCTTATCCCGGAAGGTTGGAATACCGCTTTCCGCAGAAACTCCCGCCCCCGTCAAAACGGTAACGCCTTTCGCTTGGCGAAGCGCGCTTGTGAGGCGGGAATCAATCACAAAGGGGGCGGTCATGGGTTTAATTCTACGTTCGGTAACCCCAATCATCGATATCCGCGTTCATCGCGCCTACTTGCCAAACATGTCGATCACCTTGGCGACCGTGCCGCCGGCGACCTCGGGAAAGACGCTCCTCGGGGTGAATCAATCAGTACCTGGATCGTAGACCCCGAAATCCTCTCCGGGCGGAATTTCCGCTCGCCCATTAAGCAATGGCTCGAGTTCATCCGCAATGCTGTCAATTGACCGCAGTATGCCCACCATTCCCGCCCGTAGAATCATCGAAAGCTGGGTATCGGTGGACGTTTCGCCCAGCCGGCGGATCAAGCCGTCAATCGGCGCAACGGTTGCGTGTAGTCCGTTCACAAGGCGCTTGACGATAAGGCGCGGATCCGGACCGCTGTAAGTGGGAACGCTTCGCTCCGCAATCGCAAACTCTTTGAGTGCAAGGAACTCTCGATGAATATATTCGTGTCCAGCCCGATTCAGCGTTCCGACGAGCCGCCGCGCCTCCACGATGTGTGGATGCTCATCACTTTCCCCGTCGGAGAGGCCTTCAAGCTCGCCGCCCATCCATGTCGACTCGTGGACGATCGTCCGTTGAGCAGATCGCAGGTTGATGAAATTGATGTTAGCGGTCATGTAGGCTGTTTACACGAGCGTGCCGCCCAATTCGCGTGCTAGTGCTCATCAGTGTTCGATCGGCTTCATTGTCTTCAGACCTGTGCGCAGCCGAGTAATCGTTGCAGTTTCTCGCGGCGCGGCTTCCATCAGGGTATTCTTCCTGACTTGGGCAGTATTCCGCCCTGACGGCGTGTGCCTCGTCAGAACATCGCTTTGTTCAATCCCCGACTCCGTCGGCACTACACCCGTTGGCACCATAGGACACGATGTTGCATCATCCGCCTGCAAGAATCTGGTCAATACCAGTGGTGCGTAGGAGCGATCTTCCAGCCAGCGAAAGAGATCCCTGGCGCCCGGGGTCCGGCCACGACTGAACTCGGCATTGCGTTCGTCACGAAGTGCATCGCCGACAAGCGACGAGCCGATTTTGTGGCCGAAAATCCGGACATGGACCAATGTGATGAGCGCCAGGGACTCCAGTTCCTCAAGCACACCAAGCCGTTGAGTACACGCGTCGGAAAATCCAAAAATATAGCCGCGTGCAAAAGGCTTGACCAAACGGCCCCGGTTTGGTCCAGGCCCGGCGAACCCAAGATCCATGCATTCGCGGAGCATGGATACCGATACTTCCACCGCTTTGTTCTCGGCGTCGAAATCCGGAAGCGCGATGGCATCGCGAGTTGCACCAAACAAGCGCTGAAACAGCCCCATAGATAGAGTCCTTTCACTTTACCGACGGATCTAGCCAGGCGCCGCACCGGTCGCGGCGACTTCTTTATGATCAGGTCGCTTCAGCGTATCGCTTGCGCAGGACTCGAGCGATGGAACGGTGCACAATCCGAAAGGTGATATGGTAAATGCGCTTACCGCAGGTAAGCGCGCCTGGCCAATGACGCTCACATCGCCGGCGGGTCAAACACCTGCCGCACCACAGCTCCCACCGACCGCCCCGCCGTGAACCCCGCGATCCGCGGCGGCCACCAGGCGCAATTGATCGCCGAACTCGAACGCCAAGCTGGTGCCTACGGCGCTGCCAAGAGCGACGCTCTCTTCTGCCTGCGATAGAGCCACAACCCGAGCGCCATCAATGAGCCGCCGGGCATGACCAGTTCCAGTGCCGCGTACGGCGCGAACTCCCGTAGTTTTGCAACGACCACCGCCGTATAAGCGCTCAACTTCCGGGACTGATTCCTACACGACGTAGGCCGGCTGCCGGCGGATTCCGGGCCCGCATTGAAGGTCGCTGAGGATTCGCTCGCGGACATCATCAATCTCCCTGAACCATCGTTGCATAAACTAAGGACGGATGAGGCAGTCAGATACCGACATCGGCTCCCTCAGCATTCGTCACTTCATGTGAGTGCACGTCGATCCTTACCACTGAAAAACGAGTACCGATGCCACCGTAGCGGAAAGCGCCAGGAGGCCTTGCGCCACCCGCACTACGAGATAGATTGGGTTGGTCATGTTCATTCTCCGTTGATTGAATTGAGTGGACGCTGAACAGAATGCACCGCCCGCCAACGCACAACAAACGGAGTATTTGACGAGCTGTTAAGAAAAACTTAACCGTTATTGGCTTGTGCCGTCAGCGGCTTCCGCCGGTACCGGCTGCGTTCATCTTCGCTTGATATTCCATGGATATCTGCAGCATCCGCGTCTGCGAGGGCCCTGGGCGAACGATCCCCCCACCCATGATCCGGCGACGGTGGTCGAGTGGGCTTACAAGGGGATCCCGCGCGCAAAATTCGGACCCCTGCTCCAGCTCATTCTGGACGCGGCGCCGCCGTAAACCGCCTGCGTCGGGATCCGCAGCCAGCTACTGAGTACCGCTTGACTGCCCGACGTGGTCTATTCAGATACTTATGCCGCTGTCTACCGAAGCGTTGTATAACCCGTCCGATATTCAGGGCTTTCTGCAATCGGGCTCGGGCTTAGAGCCGAGATGAGGCAGGAGTAATGCGGTATTATTGAATCCCTGCAGCGACGTCAATCATCAGGGTAATAACAGCAAACGGATGTACCTCCTATGCGCATAACTCATGTTGGAGCCGCCACAGTACTAGCTTTTGCATTTCTGGTGCCCGCGCACGCACAGGAAAGCCACTGGGCTACGCCGGAGGATCCCACGGCAAAGCAATTGATCGCGTGGGAACGCCAATGGGCCGAAGCAGGCTGCACCCACAACGGAATCCAAAAGACCATCCTCGCGGACGACTTTCATGGCACCGCCCCGGATGGCTCGCTATATTCCAAGAAGCAAGCCCTTGCCGACGCGCTCAGCGGGAAACGCACCGAAGAAGGCTGCACCATGTTCGACGTCAAGGTGCACTTCTTTGGCGATGCCATGGCCATTTTGTACGGCAGCGAGAGTGCCATCCACACCGAGACTGACGGTCGAAAACACACGGTCAAACTCACATGGACCGACACCTGGCTCAGGCGTAACGGCACGTGGCAAATCGTCGCCGCCCAGGATATGCCGAGTGAAGCGAAATAAGCAGCGATGAACCCAGCGCGATGTCCATCAAACTCAAACTCGACAAGACATTTACGCCCTGTGCTCTCGAGGAGGGCGACGAGGCATATCCGAACGGAATCTTCCATTTCAACATCACCCGACTGTTGACCTTCATCGACGCACACTTGGGAGACTTTCCAGTCGAAGTCATCCTGACTGCAGACGTTTCCGATTTTGGTAGTTCGAGCCTCGACGAAGCCGCCGTGCGCTCGGTCGATCTGTCACGCCCAGTCCTTCTTGCCGAAATCGCACCCGGACGCTACAACCTGATTGATGGTCACCACCGAGTCGCCAAAGCCAGGTGCGATGGCGTGCCCACCGTCTACGCCCGAAGGATTGCTTGCCCTCGGCACGTGTCATTTCTCACGACCACCGAGGCGTATGAGAAATACGTGGAATACTGGAACTCCAAAGTGAGAGAGATGCACCGCCATTCTTCGACGCGCCGAGCCGTTTAGGCCCGACCCTACGTACCGACTTCATTGAAAGGTAACGAGCCCTACTGGTCGTATGGTTGTCAAAGAGCCGGCGTACTCTTGCTGACCTGATCTACGACGACGGCCCGCCATGGCCCCCGCAGATCATCGCGACAGCACCGACGAATGTAGCTCAGCTCTCCAAATCGCCGCCAGCCGATGCGGAAGGTATGCCAGATATATCGCGAACCTCAAGACGCAAACTGCCCCAACTGCAGCGCCACACCCGCGAACGATTCCTTTCGGATTCTCCGGCCAGGACCTAATCCACAGCACGACCTGCATCACGATGTCCACCTCAAATCCCATCATCATCGTCCGTCGCCGCTGGGACGATCCAGAATCTGCACGCGTCGCCCTACAGCATACCCGCGAGCTCGCAATAAAAGACCAACCCGGCGGCATCTGCAGCCCCGTCCCGCGGCCGTTTCTCTTCGCCCGAGTATGGTGTGACTATCTCATCGAAGGCGCTGCCATCCACAAATGCGACTCCCGAACCGCTCCACACGAACTCGAGCTTTGCGTACTCGAACGCGACAACCCCGACGTATACTCTACCTTGCGCGCTCGCCTGCGCGGGTCTCTATGCTGAGACAGAGACCAGACCGCCCGAAAAGCACGGTACCTCCCCGGTCCCGTAAGGACTGTGCTGGCGGACGACTGACAGATACTATCCCGTAATGGACAGCGCGATGCCCGAAATCCGTATCTTCGACCCCTCGCCCAATCTGCGGGCCTACTCGGGCGCAGCGGCCCGCGTCCCGCCTATCTGCGCGCCATGAAGCGCCCAGACCCGAAAAGGACGCCTGCGCTGGAGTAGATGCGGCGATGAAACACACAGTCACGAATGATCGCCCCGCACTGGGGATTGTGGTCATGGGTGCCTCGGGCTCAGGTAAATCGACTCTCGGACAAAGGCTTGCCGCCGTTCATGGGATTCGGTTTATCGAGGGCGATGACTTTCATTCATCGGCTAGCATTGCCAAGATGGCCTCCGGCACACCGCTTGTCGACGTCGACCGATGGCCGTGGTTGGACAGAATCGGCGCGGCCTTAGGGGAGAGCGCCCGCCGGCAAGGAATGGCGGTCGCCTCGTGCTCCGCCCTCAAACGAAGCTATCGCGACCGTTTGCGCGCGGCGGCCGACATCTCATTGGCGTTTGTATGTCTAGAAGGAACCAAGGAACGGTTGTTGGCCCGCCTCCAGAGTCGCCCAGGCCACTACATGCCCGTGACATTACTCGAGTCGCAAATTGCAATCTTGGAACCCCCAAACGAAGATGAGCGCGCCTTGATCCTCGATATAGGGCAGCCGGTCACCGACCTGCTGGCCGCCGTTGAACAGTGGCTCGCGTGTCAGTGATCGAACGGGACCGACCGGGCGAGAGTGTTAGGCAGCGATGGCGCACGGTAACTAGAGCGAATGGAGCACACAGATCACGGCGCCGAAGCCTGGCCGTACGTCGACTGAATGAACCGACAGAGACATGTTTCCGTGTCACTCGTCCTCTAACTCACAAGTTTATCAGAGCCGCTTTTCCATCAACGCGTTGGGCACCACGACTCCTCGCATCACTGGTTGCCGTTGTTCGACGATCATGAAACCGAAATGCAGAAAGAACGGCTGAGCGGTGCGGCTCACATCCGATGACAGCAGAGGTATGCCTTTGTGTGCCGCCACCTCGTGAATGCGATGCATTAATATCGATCCGACTCCTTGCCTAGCGAACGGAGCCGAGACAAAGAAGTGATCGATGTAACCATTGCCCTGCACATCGGCATAGGCGATCGGTTTTCCGCCATGCTCCACCACGAAGGGCGCTATCCCCCGCATCCGATCCGCCCACAGCGCAGGATCCAATGAACTTGGCGCCCACGCGTTCACTTGTTCCAGTGTGTAGTCTTTGACGGCGATCTCGTGGATCGCGGAAAGAAACACCTCATGCAACGCAGGTTCATCGCCAATGCGGAATTCTCGAATTATCGTCGCTGCCAGCCTCTTTGATCCATCGCCAGGCGCTTTGAGCGGCGACAAGGCAGATATTGCGACGGGGGAATTCTTAAGCCGGTCCTCCATAGAGGCCACCCCCTCGAATCACTTCCATTTGGTCATTGAAAAAAAGCATTTCGATCACGCGCCGGCGACCAATACTTCGATACAGAATCCCTATCGAGTTGACTCCAACATGCACGTCAATCAGCTCAAATTGAATAGGTGGAACAGCTGCGAGGCCAATTGACCAGTATTCGCGAATAGCAGTCTTCCCCCGCAACACGCCGCTGGGGTCAATCTTGCGCTCGATGATCAAGGGCGATGACATTTCAAAGTCCTCAACGTAGTGCGACAAGATTCGATCCAGATCGTGGGAATTCCACGCCGCGATCCACTCTTTGGCAAAGTCATGTGCCCACGCTTGATCGATCACAGCATCTCCCCATTGATCAGCGCACACCCAACGTCCGATCGCTTTACCAGCGCATTCTCCACGAGACTATCACGAGTCACATTGACGATCATCGCGATGCCTACACGGTGAAGAGGAACTGGACCAGGTCCTTTTCCGAGGTGAAATAAGGTGCTTGTTGTGGGGCCCCGATCCGCAACGGCGCAGCGCCGCGGAGATGGGCTACTGTCGACGCTACAACGATGCACAAGAAGCATAGTGATCTTGGGCTCGAAGTCGCCGTAATTGGCAAGGCGATCTACTTTGCGGCGCGAACCTGGGCAACGAGCCGTTCGATCGCGGCCGTATCCACGAATTGATGAAACTCCACTACTTTTTGCTCGCTTACCTTGACCACATCGACAATCTCCGTGGTAATCGATTCGCCCGATGGATTGAAGACGGTGGTGAGCTGGTAACGCACGGCAGCCGTGTCACCGTCGATGACCTGATCGTAAATCTTCATATTCTTCCAGGTCCACACGCGAACGAGTTCCGTCACTTGATCGCGTATTGCTGACAGCGAATCGCTGGCGCGCGCGATCGCGCTGGCATCCGCAGAACCCGCCAGCCGAAATTTGGAGTGAGCGGCGAAAAACTGCATGCATCGGTGTGCATCGTTGGAGAGTCGGGCTTCATAAAAGTTATGCAGCCACTGTTCGAATTCGGAGCGATTCATTGCTGCAGTATAGCCTGACCCTCCCAGTCGAGCGCGACAGGGCACTATCCGGCCCGACAACGTTCTGCGTGCCGACGGGTCCCTCCGTCTAGAAATATACAATGTACAAAATACCGAGCGATATCCGGTTCGCCCAGGCCCATCAACGAGTTACGAGACCCCTTGACGTTTATACTGATAGGACTATTATTTCAGTAAGGACAGAAATAGCGGAAACACAAAATGCGCCTCACTCCCGTCATGCAGCGATACATCGTCCACTGGGGAGAAATGGGCGCCCGCTGGGGGATGAACCGGTCCGTAGCGCAGATCCACGCGCTGCTGTATTTGGCCGCCGAAGGCCTGCACGCCGACGAGATCGCCGAGACACTCGGAATCGCTCGCTCCAACGTCAGTGTCGGCCTGAAAGAACTCGTCGCGTGGAATCTGGTGCAAATCACCCATTCCCTCGGCGATCGGCGCGATTTTTTCGTCGCCCAGCACGATCCCTGGGAGGTCATCCGCGTCATCATCGAGGGCCGCAAGCGGCGCGAGATTGATCCCACCGTGGTGGTCCTCCGCGAGTGCGTGGCGCAACTCGAGAGCGATGCCGAGACGCCCGCCAATGTACGTGATCGACTGACCGGCCAACTCGAGTTCCTCGAGACGGTCACCAGTTGGTATGACTCGATCAAGACCTTGCCGCGCAAGACGCTGCTCAAGATGATGCGGCTCGGACATCGAATCGCCAAGGTGATCGGCGAATAAGGCAATGGCATGAACATCATCACATCCGCTGTCGATCGCGTCGCGTCGGCGGATGTGTCGCCTGCGCCGAAACACTACGGTCTCCGGTCCGTACTGGGTCAAGCCGCCTGGACGCGCCTTCCGGAGGCGGTTCGCGCGCGTTTCGGCGAACCGCCGATCGCGGTCGACTACGTCGGCGAGTTTGACGTCGTACGCGCGAGCTGGTTGGGGCGCCTCGTGGCGTTCGTCTGTCAGATGCTTGGCACGCCCGTGGTACCGCGCACCGGCCTGCGCGTCCCGGCAATTGTTCACGTTGGTCCAACCCGGTGCGGCGTGGCGTGGAATCGGGAGTACCGGTGGCCCAATGGTCACGCCTGCCTGGTGCGTTCGACCAAGATTATCGATTCGCGCGGCGGCCTCGTGGAACGGCTGCCCGCGCGCCTGTGCATGCCATTGACCGTATACGAACAGCGCGGCGTTCTACATTTCGTGAGCCGCGGCTACTACTTCGATTGTGGAAAACGGGCGAATGGCGAGCGCATCAAAGTGCCGCTCCCCGCCTTCCTGTCGCCCGGCACGACCCATGTTGAGCATCTGGACGAAGCCGACGGTTGGTTCCGCTTCACCATGACCGTCACGCACCAACTCTTTGGCGAAATGTTCTATCAGACCGGCCGCTTCCGGGCCGCGGGAGAGCAGTCATGACCCTTCTATTTACGTTAATCGTTGCGCAGGCGCTGCTCGGCGCATTCGATAACTTCTGGCATCACGAAATCACGGAACGACTTCCGAGTAAGCGCTCTGCGACCCGCGAACTCGCCTTGCATGCGGCACGGGAGTTTCTGTACGCATTCCTATTCTTTGCCTTGGCCTGGTATGAGTGGCATGGAATATGGGCAGCTTTGATCGGAGCCGTGTTTGCCGCCGAAGTTGTCATCACGCTCGCTGACTTCATCGTTGAGGATCAGACGCGGCGCCTGCCGAAGCTGGAGCGCGTGCTGCACACCATCCTCGCGATGAACGTGGGTGCCGTTATCATCGTGCTAGCGCCCATTCTTCAGGAGTGGTGGTCCCAGCCGACCGCTGTTCGGCCGGTGGCGCACGGCGCCATTTCGTGGCTGTTTACCGTCTTCTCCGCCGGCGTGTTGGCCTGGTCGGTTCGCAATGCGCTCGCCGTACTCCACCATCGACGCCCTCCCGAGTGGGTGCGCAACCCGCTCAAGACGCTCGCGACTCCTTCCGGTCGTACGCTTCTCATCACCGGGGCCACAGGATTCATCGGCGGCCATCTCGTCCGCCGGCTGCTGGCGCGTGGTGACGCCATCATTGTGCTGACCCGAGATTCCGAGAAGGCGCTCGACCGCTTCGGCCCGCACGCACGAATCATCACAGACCTCGGCGCCCTGCAGACCAGCACTCGCATCGACGCGGTCGTGAACCTCGCGGGCGCACCCATCCTTGGGCTGCCGTGGACCCGGGCACGTCGGACCGCGCTGCTTCGCAGCCGTCTCGACACCACACGCGCATTGACCACTCTGTTTGCACGCCTCGACCGCCCGCCGCGCGTATTAGTCAGCGCGAGTGCGATCGGCTACTACGGAGTTCGAGGCGATGAAGAACTCGACGAGCGGGAGGCCCCGCAATCGGTGTTTCAGTCGAAACTCTGTCAGGAGTGGGAGGCCGCAGCCCATGCCGCCGATTTACTGGGCGTGCGCGTCGTGACCCTTCGGCTCGGTCTCGTTCTCGCCCGAGACGGCGGTGCGCTTCCCTCGTTGGTGCGGCCGGTGCGGATGGGGCTCGGCACCATCATCGGCTCAGGACAACAATGGACCTCCTGGATTCACATCGACGATGCCATTCGACTCATCGAATTCGCGCTGGGCAATCGGGCCTTGCGCGGCGCAGTCAATGCGGTGGCGCCCGCGCCTGTGAGTCATGCGCAGTTCCAAAGGGAGCTTGCTCAATCGCTTCGTCGGCCCCTGTGGTTGCGCATCCCCGCAAGGCTCCTCCGAAGGATATTGGGAGAAATGGCGCAGCTTCTCGTCGATGGGCAGCGCGCGGTGCCGGTCCGGGCGGTCGCGGTAGGCTTCATGTTCCACTACCCTGAAGTGGGCACCGCCCTCCGCCAGCTGGTGGGCCGCGCTCCGCTGAAATCTGTCGCGCCCAGTCAGTCAGTCTATTACAACGGCGCCTGTCCGGTTTGCCGAATCGAGATGAGTCACTATGCCCGACGCTGCGCGACGGCGGCGGTACCCGTGACGTTCGTCGACTCATCGATTTGTCAGGACAGTCTTGCCGAGTACGGTCTCCGCCGCGAGCATCTCGAGCGCAGAGTCTACCTAAAGTCGGCCAATGGAAGGCTCCTGAGCGGCGTTGCAGCGCTGACGTCCCTCTGGGCACAGACACCAGGATATCTGTGGCTCTCGAAGGTGGTCAGCCTGCCGATCGTGCAGTCCATTGCCGAAGTGTTGTATGACCACATCGCCGTGCCGGTCCTGGTCGCCACAGAGAAGTGGCGCCATCCGGAACCGATCAGTCGCGGCAGAATCCTGGGCTCATGATCAATATGCGCGGCGCCCCGTCCTCGGTAACGCCTCCTGCAAACAGCGCAATCGCCAATTGGTACGAAGGCTGTGACTTGGTTGATGCATACGCAGTCACTCTGCCGCAGTACAGTACCGATGATGTCCAAGTACTCGCGCACTTCCTATTGGCGCAGCCACCACGATGGCTGCGCTTGTTGATGGGTTTGCGAGACGCCATCGTAGCCCCATTTGGGATCAAGACATCGCGCCAACTCGCCCGTGTTCCTCTTACGGACTCCTCCAAGCGCATCGAGTTCTTCAAAGTCTATTCGAACAGCAAGAATGAGATAATCCTCGGCGAGAACGATAAGCATCTAGATTTCAGAGTATCTGTTTTGCGAGCACCGCCTGATCATTCAAGCGATGGCCGCATAATTGTCACGACGGCAGTACGCTGTCACAATCAACTCGGACGTAGCTACTTGGCGTTGATCCAGCCATTCCACCGAGTGGTGGTGAAATCCCATTTGCGTCGTGCGGCTCGGAAAGGATGGCCTAAGGCCCAATAGCAGCTAATTGATCAGCTGGCACTCATGAAGCCTGCATTTGCTGCTGTCACCGGGCAGCTCGAGCTTTTGGACAGCTGATCTCCTCAGCGGACATCGGCCCCAGCTTGCGCCGGAACTCCCACAGGAGGAGAACGACGCTCGTCGCGCTCTGCAGCGTAGTCGAGGCAACCGACAGATACCAGAGCTGTCGGAGCGCAAAATGCGGTTGCTTCGACAACCACAGGGCCGGCAACACGAAGGTCAACAGGCGCGAGGCGGAGCTCAACAGCGAGGGCCAGGTGTTGCCGAGCGATTGAAACAGGTTGGAGCACGAAAAGGTGATTCCGTTGGCCACGAAATTCCACGAAATGATCGTCAGATACCCGACGCCCACCGCGACAGTGTCGGGATCGTCCGCAAAGAAACCGACGAGCACCTCCGCTCGCCATTGACACAGCAGGGTCGCCGCGAGCATGACGACCGAGCTCAAGGCGACACTCGCACGAAAGGTCTCCTTCACGCGCGCCGCGTTTCCGGCTCCGAAGTTCTGGCCCGCCACGGGGGATGCGGCAAATGCAATCGCCAGCACAGGCACGAAGATTGCCTGCATGACGCGAAAGGCGACACCCGTCCCCGCTTGCGCGCCCGGTCCGAAGCCGCGAATGATCCAGTACATGAAGACCAGGATGACGAACATCATGAAGAATTCACCGCCGGCCGGCAGCCCGATGGCGAGGAGACGCGTCAACGTCCTGGCGCGCGGGCGCCATTGCGCGGGACGCAGGGCCACGTAGTGCTCGAGTTTCGCGAAATAGATCCACAGAAAGATGACGCCGCAGGCGATGGAAACAGTGCTCGCGAGCCCTGCACCGGCGACGCCGAGCGGGAAGTGCGTCCCCCAACCTGCGATTAGTATCGGCGCTAGCACCGCATTCAACACCACGGTGAGCATCTGCACGATCATGGTTGGCTTCACGATTCCCGTGCCCCGCAACGCGGAAGCCATCGCTATTTGCGCGAACTGCAATGCCAGGCCGGGCGTGTACCAATAGAGATACGTCGCCCCCGCGGCCGCGGTCGCGGAATCGGCGGCAACTGACCGCATGTACCAGTCGCTCAAGGAGTAACCACCGACCAGAGTCAGCACACCGCAGATCGCGGATAGCAGCACCGATTGATTGAAGACGAGGTTGGCTTCGGGCTGATCCCTACGCCCGGCCGCGTGGGACACCAGCGCCACGGTGCCGACCCCGAGTACTTGCGTCAGTGCCATGATCACGAACGGAACCGAGCCAGCCGCGCTGACACCTGCAATTGCGACGTCCCCGAGCTTAGCCACAAAATACAGGTCGATCAGGAAGTAGAGCGTCTGAAAGACCATGCCGACGGCGATGGGAACCGCCATCGCCACTAGCAGCTTTGTAATGGATCCTTGGGTCAGATCTTTCACGCCAGTTTCCGTGAACCCGCAAAGAGCACGTGCCCGATCGGGATTGTGGCAGCAATCAGGCGGTCCGTCGCGTGGAAAGAGCTCCCCTCGCCGAGCTGCGATCAATCGAGACTTGGTGGAGAGCTACTTCCGCACCCCGCCAATCGATCCATTATCCAGCACAACCGCCCCTCCACCCGACTCCCCCGCCGCATGCTCAGCCAGCCATTGCTTTTCAAATTCCTTCTTCGCCCGCATATATCGATTCCCGCACTCCACTTGCGCCTTCCAGTCGACCGGTTGCTCGCACGACGCCGGCGCCGAATAATGGGCCAGCCAAGCGTGATCCTTCTGCCGCTGCAACTCCGCCGCTTGTGACTCCGCGCGTCTGGTGTCCGCGAATTCCGCTTGAGTGACGCCTGTGACCACGGGCACGGACGCGATCCGCGAGGGCGCTGAGTTCGAAGCGGATCTTGCCGGTGTCGTTGATCGGGGCGCATGCCGAACGACTGGAGGCTTAAAAGCCCACTGCAGCACGACCGGTAGAAAGTGAGTATAGAAAAGCCACCCGCCCGCTAGAACCATACCCGCGAGGACCAGCTTTAGGGCAGCCACTCGAACGGCGCGCGATGCTGTGCGTTTAAGATCCGTGCTCGAAGTATCCGCGGACGCAGTGACCCAATCATCGGCCAGTCGAAGTTCCGGCTCCGTCGGAACGAAGTGATTCATCTTCTGGGACGCCGAGTGCTCACCGGAGGGCCTATCCGCATCGATGATCTCTCGAAGCTCTTCCTCCGAAGGCAGCGCACCCGCGGGAATTCGGACGAGCCGAAGTCCCGCGTCGACCAATGCCTTCGTCTTTCGCGCGTCGGCGTCCTGGCGATCCCGTCTCTTATGGCTGCGGTCATCGAGCTCAATGACGGCGACAACGGTGAGATCGGCCCGGCACAGAACAAAATCCGCCACCAGTTGTTTGTATCGAGCCCGTATGGATTCGCTTTCGGGATAATTGCGATCGACGTCAATCAGCTGCGACAACGCGACTTGAACAAAGACCTGATGCCGGGGATAAAGACTCAACAATCGTTCATACAGCGACTGTTCTCGCGCAGACAGCAGATTCCGCGCTGCAACGGGCCATGGAGCGTCTGGGAGAGCCTCACTGACAAGACGATTGGAACCCTCACTTCGACTCATCGGTCACCTCAGTCGTCCTGACGCGGGCCGGCGGCCGGGGCTACCGGCGGCAAATAAGAGTCAATCTGCCACTCTTTCCCCTCGCCTACGGTGACCCCGGTCGCGGTTTCGCAGGTAAAAGGCCCCAATGGCGCGGCCGATCGAAGTAGTCGGTCCAGCCCGTCGCATCCCGTAAGCATCACATATGGTGACGTGAACGATCCGTCTCTACGCCGGCAACCGCTCCGCGACGCGCACCCCGGCCGGGTCGCTACCGCTCAGCCCGTTCCGGATCGCGTACATCGTAATGGCGGCGGCATTGTGCAATTGCAATTTCCGCATCAGATTGGAGCGGTGTTTTTCGACAGTCTTGGGGCTTAAGCCAAGGTCGCGGGCAATCGCCTTGTTGGAGTGACCCTGAGCAATGCGGACGAGCACTTCGCGCTCGCGGACCGTGATGGAATTGGCGACGATCGCAGAAGGCGATGGTTTATCGCCTGTGAGAAAACCCGACAGCACCTTGCTTGCGACCGCCCTGCACAGAAACCGCTGACCACTCGAGACCGTGCGAATCGCCAGCAGGAGCTCAGCTCTGCTCGCATCCTTGAGCACATATCCATCCGCGCCGGCACCCAGCGCCGCGCGGATGACCACTTCGTCGTCATTCCCCGTCAGCACCAGTTTGCGCGACCCGGGCGAAAGACGCGGGATCTCGTCCAGCAGATCAATCCCCGATCCCCTGGGAAGAGCGAGATCCAGCACGACGACATCCGGCTGCAGCAGCCGAATCCCCTCCAGACTCGACTCGAAACACTCAAAGGCCCCGACGATCACAACGTCCGATTCGAGATCAAGAAGCGACTTCAGTCCGTCGCGCAGAATCGCGTGATCCTCGACTAATACCAGTCGAGTACGCGTCTCGCAAGTCGGCTGTGAAGAAAGATTGCGTGCTACTTCATCATCGGTCGTCGTCATGCTACATCCTGTAGTCAACGTCTTTTCAGGCTGCGCCTTCAGCCTGCCCACGATTCTAGCGGAACGCGATGTCCGGCGTGTTACCGCAATCGGCTTCTTCCGATCGCGTGCCCCGCAGTTGTGTCACCGAGCACAGGTCCGTCTGCAATATGACAAAGAGCGAGACCTTGTCGGTCGAACCGGCGCCCGTTCGCGCGATCAACTCGAAGCTTAGCTTATTGCCGGCTCGTAAAACCCCGGCAGACGGCAGCCACCTTATTGCCATCCGGATCGCGAACATAGGCCGCATAAAAATCCGGGCTGTAGTGTAGCCGCAGGCCGGGAGCACCGTCGCACACGCCGCCATTTGCCAAAGCAGCCGCATGGAAATCATCGACCGCCTTCCACGAGCGCGCGCTGAATGCCACCATGCCACCGTTGCCCACCGAAGCAGGCTGCTGGTCAAATGGTTTGCCAATCCAGAATGCGAGCTCGCGAGCTCCGTCATCCTCGTAGATTCCCCAGCCAGCGGAAACACGATCCCACTCGGGATCGCCGGTGACACAGCGCTCCATACCGAGCGACGCCAGCGTTGCGCCGTAGAAGGTGACCGCCCTGGCGAGATTGTTGGTGCCGAAGTAAACGTAACTAAGCATGGCATCTTCCGTGGCCGGGCCCCACCCAACCATGACGCCTAATGACTCGGTATGGCGCAGCGCGTAGCATGAGTCCTCCCATCCAGCTAGAGGGATCTCCAAATGACTAAAATCGCAGCCGTAAGCCTCTCATTCTTGTTTTTCTCCTGCCTAGCCGCATTCGGGCAGGATGCCATGAAGTATGGCGTGAAGCATTTGACCGTCCTCGCCGAAGACCAGAAAGTGCGGGTGTTGCGCTACGCACCGTCCAAGGGAGACAAGACGCCAATGCATTCGCACCCTTCAGCCGTGGTATATGTGATCAAAGGGGGCAGAGTCAAGTATGCATTTCCCGACGGCACTACAAAGATTGCCGAATTGAAAACCGGTGAGGCAGTGATACGGCCACCCGTCACTCACGCAGATGAAGCGCTTGATGACGTCGAAGCAATCTTGGTGGAAATCAAGCAACCCTAAACCGGCGGTGGATTGCGCTCCGAGAATTGGCCGTTCCAATACGGATAGTACGGATAGGGCGGCGTGACGCGGCTCGCGGCATCAAGTCTGGCAACTTGATCCGTAGTCAAATTCCAGCCGACCGAACCGAGATTTTCGGTACCGGCACTGCATTTCGCTGGCGACCAAGTAGTGGCCGCCTCGTGAACATGAATTCAGCAAGGAACTTGCCACGGCCGACGACTCGACCGGGAGTCAACGTTGAACATAGCGTCAACTGCTTCGGGTCTCCCTTTGTGGTCGCGCGGGATGGCCGCTGTCCTCGTCGCCCAGTTTCTCTCCGCGATGGCCGACAACGCACTTCTGTTTGGTGCACTGGCGCTGCTTCGTAACGATCATTACCCATCGTGGACCGCGCCGCTCCTGCAGGAGTTCTTCGTCGGCGCCTACATTATCCTCGCTCCCTGCGTCGGACCGTTCGCCGATTCGAGACCGAAAGGGATGGTGATGCTGCTGGCCAATAGTCTAAAGCTCATCGGCGCACTGGGAATTCTCGGGGGGCTGAATCCGCCAAGGCAACTTAAGTTGCGGCTTTGGTTCTTTGAAGGAATTCCAGCAACAGCCGATTCACCTCCTCCGGTTGCTCCTCCACGACCGAATGCCCGGCTCCCTTCACCAGGTGCACCCCCAGGAGCTTGGTACACGCCCGATGCTGCATGGCCTCAAACGCCCCCGGCGTCTGATACACCCCCCATTCGCGAGCGCCGGCGATGTAACAAGTCGGTACATCCAGCGTACGCCCCGCAAAGATATTCAGGTCGCCCGCCACATCAAAGATCCGATAGAGGTTCAATCCCCCTTGGAATCCCGTCCGACCATATTCGGAGGCGTAGACCCGCAGATCCGCCTCAGTCATCCAACGACAAGCTGCAACGTACTCCGCGCTCGGCAGTTGCTCCGCCACCGTCTCCGCAATTCCCTTGTTGAGATCCATGATGTAATAGGCCGGCATCTTGGCGAGTTCGGCCGCCGTCCACGACTTCAAGGGGAACGGCTGATTCCCGGCCCAATCCGCACTCTTGAAGTAATACAGTTCCCGCAGCAAATCATGCACTCCCTGAGGCGCGCGCCACATATCGTCATTGGCCTCGCGCGTCGCCGAATACCATTGATAGTGCCTGCGCGGCCGTGGCAGCGCCGCCAGCTTCTTCTCGATATCAACTTCCGGTTTGATTCGCGAATGCTTCGCAGTATCGAACGGCAACTCAGCCGTCCCAGCGAAAGGGGTACTCAGCAACACGGCTGACTGAAAAACGTCCGGGCGCAGAACCCCACACCATGCCGCCGTCGGACCGCTCCAATCGTGGCCGACCACTGCCGCGACCTTGCGATACCCCAACGCCCGCACCAGTCCGAGCACGTCACTCACGCGACTCAACAACGAGTACGGCAGCACGTCATCGTCAAAACGGACCGGCGCGACCGCGCTCCGGCCATAGCCGCGCAGGTCCGGCGCAACGACATGAAAACCGGCCCCTGCCAACGGCAGTAACTGATTCCTCCACGTGTACGCCAGTTCCGGAAATCCATGCAGCAACACCACACACGGACGGTTGCCGTCCTCGAAGCCCGCCTCCAGCACGTGCATCCGTACGTCGTTGCCGTTGTCGATGTAGCGTGAGCGAATTCCAGCCGGCAGCGTCTCCTGCCCATACTCCACGTTCCCATTCCGCTGGCCCGCCCGGTCCTCGTTGGACGCCCTCGCCCAAGGGGCAAGCAATCCTCCCGCGCCCAGCAAGATCTGGCGCCGAGTCACCCACGTGATGTCAAAGCTCATTTAGTAGCTCAACCACTGGCCAAACCTGACAATCGCCTACCCTAGCTCCTAAGCCATCTCGTGATCGACACGCGAGCACCATCGTATGCACCCTCTATCCAAATCTTTCGAGACTCTCCATCTTGGCCGGTCATTAGTGCGGCGTCCTCCTCAATCTCCTTAAATGTATATCCCTGGTCGCGAGCATGTGCGAACCACTCAGCGACGTGTTCTTCCGAGACGCAACCTTTGGCGCCCGGTGCCAAATGGCTGTTGTCGATACCCTCGGACATTATTCTAAAGCCTGTCGGCGTGCTCATATGTTTCCACTCCTCAGTGGACCGACGCGCTATCGCTTCGGCGGACGGCAACAACATGGAGGCGGTCTGCCGCGAAAGCTGAACCGAGTCCGACCGTGTCAATACAGTAATACAGAGACTTGCGCGTGCCCTTGCGGGCGAAGTCGCTCTCCTGCGTACTTCTCTATACTAACTCGCGCAGCGACCTTACGACGCCATCGTTCTATGTTGTCAGCCGGCCGGCAGCAATGTCCGCCAGCGCAGCCCGCAGTTCGGGAAGCCGCGGCGGCTTGCTCAGTACGTGATCGACATATTCGGGCATATTGTTGCCCTGCAGACCGTGACCCCAGCCCGTGAGTAGTACGACAGGTGTCTTCGGAGCGGCAGCCTTGATCACCGAGGCCACCGCGCGCCCATCCACGTTCGGCATGCCGAGATCGGTGATCACTACCGCAAACAGCTCCGTGCGCGCGAGGGCGGCGAGAAATTCGTCGATCCCGGCCTGTCCGCCGTCCGCCGTTTGCACCGAATGGCCGTCAGATTCGAGAATGTCCCGCAGCGACTTGAGCAGCAGGGGATCATCGTCGACCAATAGGATCCGCAGCGGCTGCGCCTCCTGCGCCAACGGCTGCGGCAGAGATTCCTGGCGGGCCGGTGCGAGCGGAAAGGCCAGTCGCACCGTCGTGCCCTTACCCGGCTCGCTGTCGATCGTGAGCTCAGCGCCGTGGCGTTGCGCCATGCCATAGACCATGGCAAGTCCGAGTCCTGTGCCGCTCTCACCCTTGGTGGTAAAGAACGGCTCAACGCAGCGGCGGCGCGCCTCCTCCGTCATACCGACGCCCGTATCACGGATCTCCACCCAGACGCGATCAGGGACATCTTCCGCGGGGTCGGTTCCGCCATCGCCCAAGCGCGAACGCAGGGTGAGGATACCGCCGGCGGGCATCGCATCGATGGCATTCACCACCAGATTCGTCAAAGCATCCTGGATCTCGCTTTCGGCGCCAAGGACCTTCGGCAGAGAGAGTGCCAGCTCAGCCTTGAGTTCGATGACAAATCCGTACTGCTGCGGCATGTCGCTCCAGCGGACCCGCGTGAGTTCGGCGACGTGCGTGAGCAGCGTGTTGAGATCCACCGGCACAAGCACAAGCTCCGGCTCGCGGGGGCGGTAGAACTCGCGCAAGCGTGCGACCGTGCCGGCGGCACCCTCGATCGCCCGTTGAATCACCGCTAGGTAGCCGCGCGCCTGCTGACTGAGTGACTGATCGCGCTCGAGCAGCGACTGCGCGTAGACCGCTGCCGGCGCGAGTGCGTTATTGATATCGTGCGCAATGCCGCTTGCCATCTGGCCCAGCGTGCGCAGCCGCTCCTGGTCCATGACACTTTGTTGGGTATGGCGCAGATCGTCGTAGGCCTGCCGCAATGCGCCGTACAGTTCAGCTTGCCGGGCCGCGAGCGCCACGTGCGAACACAATTGACGCAGGAACTCGCAGTCGCCGCTGCTGAAGGCGTGCGGCAGCCGCCGAGCGGCCACCAGGATGCCGAACACTTGGCTCTCCGATTGCAGCGGCGCCACCACCAACGAGCGTAAGCCACCGTGGGCTAGCCGCTGCGGAAACGGGAACTGCGCCGTTTGAATATCCGGCTCGTACACCAACTCGCCGCGTACGCAACGCAATAGTCCGTTCTGATCGATCTCGATGCGCGACGCGGTCTCGAGCGCTAGATCCAACGCCAGCGCCTCGCTGCGCGCGCCCACGCGTACAACGGTCAGCGCCTGGTCCGCCGGATCGTGACGACAGATACACGCGAAGTCCACGGGCAGGCTCTCCTCTATGCTGCGAATTGCCACCTGGTAAACGCTTTGGAGATCCTGCCTCTCGCCGATTGCCCGCGTGATCTGATCCAGTAGCGTGAGGCGCGCCAATTGCGCCTGCAGCGTGACATCGGCGCGTTCGCGCTCGATGATCTGCGCTTTGAGGCGCTCGCCGGTTCGCTGCAATTCCGCATTGGCGACCAGCAGCGAGCCCGCGAGCCGCGACTCCTGAATGCGCCCGTTGATGATCGATGCGAACAGCGTCAGCCCGAGAAGGGTCAGCGCCGCAGCGCCCACCAGCAGACTCAACGTGCCGCCCGACAGCGCGGAGGCGCTCAGGCACACCGAGCCCACGGGAAAGCTGGCCGCCGCCATTCCGGTGTAGTGCATCCCGCTGATCGCCAGACCCATCACCGTGGCGGCGGCCACTTGATAGGTCAGCTCGCGGTGTTTACTCACGTTCCTCAGCCAGAAGAAGATCAACAGCGCGGCCATCGAGGCACCCATCGCCACCGCCGCCGACGCCGCCACCAGTGCGGCACTCCATTGGATCGGCGGCAACATGTTGAGCGCCGCCATGCCGGTGTAGTGCATCGCACAGATTCCCGCGCTCATGGCCAGCGACCCGCCTGCCAGGCGCGCCAACGTCAGTGAGCCCCGGCCCGCGAGTCCGAGCGCCACCGCCGATACCGCGACCGCAGCCGCCCATGAAACGAAGGTCAACAGGCCGGTATAGCCCAAGGCGATGGGCAGCGAGAACGCGAGCATACCCACGAAGTGCATCGACCAGATGCCGGTGCCCATCGCGATCGAACCGCCGACCCACCAGGTCAACGCCACACTGCGGTTCGCCTCGCGCACGCGCTTCGCCAAATCAAGCGCAACGTAGGAGGCGAAGCTTGCGATCAACACCGAAGCCGCGACCAGTGTAAGGTCGTAGTGCGGGGTAAGGTACGCCATGGGCCCTTATCATGCACTGAGTGGTCGGGGATTTCCCCGACAATTTTCCCTTAGAGGCCGATTATTTCCGGTAGTACTACACTGCATGCCTCGACATCAGGACAACTTCCCGATTTCATGATCTGTTGTAGGGGTTTGTCCTCCTCCGAGCACCCGATGTGCGGACGAAGAGTTGTGACCGAACCCTGAAAATCGATTTCGGTGCGGTATTCCCGACGTCACCATGGACCGGACCCGAGTCGTTGGCGGCATGAACTTGTCTGCCTAACCTCGAGCGCGCATGCTAGCGCACGCTGCGCATGGTCGGAGTGCGTGCGCGGTTGTGCCAGAAAATAAGTAAACGGGGGTCGCTGCTTACGACAGCCTCTCGGCGCAACAGCCGCCCCGGGATCCAGATCGGTAGTTGGCACTTCGCGATCTCCCTGTGCGTCGGCGTCTGCACGCCGAGCTATATGCGACCCGCCGAAAGCGGCTCGCGCCTGACCAGCTTGATCAGCGGCGCCGAGAGCGCCGCGAGAGTCAGCATACCCGCGAGCCCATACAAACCGGCCGTGAAGGATCCGGTGGTGTCCTTCAACCACCCAATCATGTACGGGCCGAAGAAGCCGCCGAGATTGCCGACGGAATTCACAAACGCCATCCCGGCCGCGGCGGCAGCGCCTTGAAGAAACCGGGGAAGCAAGCTGAAGATCGCCGGCCTGCATGAGTTCATGCCCACCAAGGCGAGCGAAATGCCAATGATCATGATCGGCAATGAGTCGACGGCGACCGACAGCGCAAATCCGCCGGCGGCCACCACGCAGGCGGTGACATAGTTACCGAGGTAAGCCCGCGAGCGATCGATACGGATGGACCAGGCGATCATCCCAATGCTTGCCACTAGGTACGGGAACGCGGATGTGAAACCGATTGCAGTCGTTGAAAGGCCGCGCTGTTTCAGCATCTGCGGCAACCACAGCGTAACGCCCAGTACGCCCACGATCAGGCAAAAGTACGAAAACGTCAGGATGAGCACGCGCGGATCTCGTAGGGCAGACCACACGTCACGCGACGCACTAGGATGGTTCTCCTCAGCAAGCCTCTTCTCCAGGGCGTCCTTTTGCTCGTCCGTCAGCCAGCGCGCGTCGCGCGGCCGGTCGGGCAGCGCATACAGCGTGTACAGGCCGAGCGCGCAGGCCGGGAGTCCCTCGCACAGAAGCAGCCAGCGCCAGCCGGCGAGACCACCGACCCCGTTCATTTTGAGCAGCGCTGCGGATACCGGCCCGCTGATGACGGACGACATCGGATTGGCGACGTTGAACCAGGCGAAGACGCGGGCTCGCACCTCGATCGGGAACCAAGTTGACAGGTAGAACATCACGCCAGGGTAGAAGCCGGCTTCGCAGACCCCCGTGAGGAAACGGCAGGCAGAAAAGCTGACCGGTCCCATCGCTAGACTAGTCGCCGCCGCTGCCAGGCCCCAGCTAATCATGATGCGCGCCAGCCAACGGCGCGCTCCGAATCGCCGCAACGCGAGGTTGCTCGGAACCTCGAAAAGGACGTATCCGAAATAGAACGTACCTGCTGCAAATCCAAACTGCGTTGCGCTGAGCCCGAGGTCGCGGTTCATTGTCAGCGCAGCGAACCCGACGTTCGCCCGGTCGATGTAGCTGACGATGCAGCCGACCGCGAGCAACGGGATGACGTGCCACGCGGCGGTGCGAACTGCATTGTCGGAAGCGTTCCCTGCTAAAGATTGCATGTCCTATCCCTTATTAATCCGAGTCCTTCTGCCGAACTGCGTGAGCCACGGTACGGGCTTGGTTCCATTCCTCGCGGCGTCGCCGGATCTCGTCCGCCGTTAGCTTCTCTGCGTTGCAATAGTCGAGTTTCCACGCCGCCGACTCGCTCCAACGCAACGGCGACTGCAGCGTCGTGCGCGGCCCCTGCGCCGACTCAAGCAGGCGCAGCGCCCATTCCAGTGTCGCTGCTTGCGATTGCAGATCTTGTGGGCGACCCGCAGGGTTCCCCAACGGAAAATCACTGAAGAGATAGCGCGGCACGCCGCAGTATTCGGGAATATCCTTGGCACACCCCATGATCACCGTGGAGATCCCCTGGCTCTCAAGCTTACGGGCAACGAGGCTTAAGGTTTGGTGACACACGGGGCAATTCGGCAGCAGGATCGCTGCCTCAACACCGTCGTCTTTGCAGCGTCGCAGTATCTCCGGGCAGTCCACCTCCAGCGTCTGACGCTGGCTTCGATTGGTCGGTGCGCCATGGAATCGCGTTGCAAGGGCGCCAATTCGCCCGGTCGCGACAGCAGTACGGAGTGCCTCGAGCGGAAACCAGCACCGGCTATCCTCCATGCTCGTGTGCACCCGATCAATGGCGACGTGCGAGATCCGCAGGTCGTGCTCAAGCGCAGTATCGCCGCTGTAGACGGTGTAGAACTTTGCCGCGGCGTTGTAAGGCGCACCGGACCCCTGCGGCCCCTTGTCCGATTGATAGCGAGCAGCAGTCGTCACGAACGTGACGCAGCTACGGGCGAGCGGCTTCCCCAGCGGCGCGAACGGCACCTCAATGTAGTGTGCCCACTGGTACACCTTAGGGTAACCCAGTGCCTGGTACCAACTCCGCGTGCGTTCTATGTAACGCACGGGCTGATCGTACTCCGAAGCGAAGGTCAGGCCCTCAGGTTGGTGTGTCGACGTCACGGGCGGCTCGCGTTCGTGATAATTAGGGCCAATTGATTGTAGTCGAATTACAGCGAGTCCGGCACCAGTTCGAAGGTCAGTCCGGAGTGGGCCGTCAGCCGCTCGATCAGTCGGTCACCGAAGATCGTGGCGGGCGTCCAGAAGCCTCCGGGTGTGGCCGCCTTGTCGACGTCGAGCGCAAGGCATGCGGCAGCCTGGCCAAGCATCTTGCCGGTCGAGCCATAGCCTGGGTCGCGGTCGCCCGTCACCTTGGTGCGTATCTGGCGGCCGTCCGACGTCGTACCGAGGAAGCGAAGGTCGAAGAATCCCTTGCGCTGCGCCTCCGGGCTCGGGCCCTCGCCCGGCCTGGGCAGCACGAAGCGCTCGAGTGCCGCCCTCGCCGGGCGGACGGCAGCAGCGAGCATGAACCCGGCGAGGCCCGCGGCCATGGCGGTGGCAGCGAGCCGACCCTTCAGTCCACGGCCCATGAGCATCGCCTCGTCGTAGCTGAAGTCGGCGCCGTAGGCCTGCTCCGACAGCGCGTTCGAGCGGTGCACGATGCGCGTGTTGATGCCGCTCATCACGAACGGTGCAACCCAGGCGTCGAAGTCAACATCGAATTCCGCCGATCTGACGTTGGGTTGCCGCACCTTTTGCGCACTCCCGGCGGGGCACAGCGAATAGGGATTGGCGAGTTCCTTGCGAAGCGCCGGGTCCGCGGCAGCCTCCTTGACGACGTTCACCAGGCTGGCTACGGTGCCGCCGGAGAACCCGCCGCGCATCGCCTTGACGCGCATCTTGACCCGGGTGCACGGTATTCCGAATCGCTTCATTGCCTGGCGCTGCAGGAAGTGGACGCCCATGTCCGACGGGATCGAGTCGAATCCGCAACAATGCACGACGCGCGCCCCGGACTTTTGAGCCGTCGCCTCGTAGCGTTGCACCATGCGGCGGATCCACTGCACCTCGCCGCTGAGGTCGCAGTAGTCGGTCCCGGATTCGGCACAGGCCTTGACCAAGGGCTCGCCATAGAGCGCGTACGGGCCGACCGTCGACACGACCACGCGCGCCGACGCGCACAGCTTGCGCAACGAGTCCTCGTCAGCTGCGTCGGCGACGACGAGCGGCAGGGTCGCTGCACCGGCTCCGAGAGAACTGCACAGCTCCTCCAGTTTCGTTTTCGAACGCCCGGCCGCGGCCCACGTCATCGGGCCGTGCGCGCCGAACTCCTGCTGCAGATAGCGGCACAGGATCTTGCCCACGAAGCTCGTGGCGCCGAAGGCGACTAGGTCATGGGATGGAGTGCTCACGGTCGGACCATTCTGCGCCATTCAACCGGACCTGTCCGCACGTCGTCGACCATCTAGACTCCCCGAAATCGAGTGGAAACAAACGTCAGCGATTTCTCCGACTCACCAGCGAACCCGTCGTCGAACAGACGCTGCCTCCTTTAACTGCCGCACCAGTGGAAGGTCGCCTTCCCGCCCGAACGTTAAGCAAAACTTAACGAGAGTATAGCTATTCGAGACCCACGCAAATCTACCGCTGGCACACTGCGGCAACTCACCGATCGCGGATAGACAACCGAAGGAGAAGCGCCATGTTGCCGTTTCATAAATCCAACTTGCGTGTGCTTGCGCTGCTTGTAATACCGACATTGTTCATATCGGAGTCAGGCGTAGCCGATGCACGCGTCGGCGAAGCCCCGTCAGTAACCGTGCGGTATCAGGACCTGAATCTCAATAATCTGGAGGGTGTCGCCAATTTGTATGAACGAATTCACGCCGCCGCGGACGTTGTTTGCAGGTCAACGGAAGGACCCCAGCTCGTAAACCGAGTGTTCTGGAGCGAATGGAATGCATGCATTAACCACGCTGTGGCAAATGCCGTGGACACCGTGCATGATGAGAAGCTGAGCGCTTATCATAGGGAACGCAGTCGTGGTTGGAAGCTCCGTTCAGTGGCGACACTGATGAGTGCCGCGAGGCATTGATCGTTATGCCCGTGCTTCATCAGATGCAGGTGTCCGGCAATTGCTACAAAATCCGACTCGCCGCGCGCCAGCTCGGCGTCGAGCTCATACTGAAGGACTACGGGCTTCATGACGGAGCCACGCGCAAACCCGATTTTCTCTCGAAGAATCCGAATGGCCGCGTTCCGTTACTCGAATTCGAGGATGGACGCACACTCGCGGAGTCGGGCGCAATTCTCTGGTACCTGAGCGAGGATACATTCCTGTTGCCCGCCGAGCGCTGGGCCCGCGCCGAAGTGCTGCAATGGATGTTCTTCGAGCAATACAGTCACGAACCCTATATCGCGGTGGCCCGCTTCTGGCTCTCTTTTTCACCGAAAGAGCAGCTCGAGAAGAGGCGGCATCTAATCCCTGAGTGGCATGCAAAGGGCAATGCGGCGCTCGGCGTGATGCAGGCTCACCTTGCGCGGCGCGACTGGTTCGCCGGTGGGCGCTACTCGATTGCAGACATTGCACTCTATGGCTACACACACTGCGCTGCGGACGGCGGATTCGATCTTGCCGCCTATCCGGCAGTCGGCGCATGGCTCAAGCGGGTCGCGAGCGAGCCTGGCTATGTGCCGCTCGAAATGGCCTGGTGACGACTGTGACCTGCAGATTCCACGACTAGGTGTAACCGCTAAACAGACATGGCCGCCCTATAGGGGTGGGGTGTCGCGGCAATTGCCCCGCCTTCACTCCCGTTTCAATGCCCGTCGCATCGGCCGCGTGTTCTTCACCACAAACGCGCCCGTCGCCTCGATCAGCTCATCGACCGTCTTCGTCTCCTCGAACACGTTGAACACATGATCCATCGGACGCACCCACAATTCGCCGGGACCCCTATGATAGGTCAGCAGCAACTGACCGGACTGCGGCTGCGGGTAGATGACGGTGTCCTTGGTTCCCACCGCCACAAATACCGGGCCAGGGTACTTGGCGAGCTCCGCAACCGGATCGACGGTGAAAAGGTCCTCGAAATACGCCGTCCTCAGCGCCACTTCGTCGCCCCACGGCAGTTTGACGGGGATTGATTTCCCGCCGCTGGCAAGGCCCGCCTTTACCACCTCCGCACCGAACACCGCTTCGATGCTGCCCGCCGGCGAGGCCACTGGGTTCCAAAGGGCGACGGCCCTCAAGGGACGTTTCGTTCTTCCGGCGACGGTAGCCGCGACAGCACCCCCCTGGCTCCAACCGACCATGGCGATCCTCGACGGGTCAATCGACTTCTCGGTCTGAAGGAACTCGAGGGCCGCCAGGGCGTCCTTGACCTGACCCGAAATCGTGGTGTCCTCGAAAGATCCGTCACTGTCGCCGCCCCCGCGGAAATCGATACGCAGGCTTGCCAGTCCCTTGGCTGCCCACGCGTCGGCGGCGCGCGCGTAAACGCCCTCCTTCAGCGAAGGGATTTGCAATTCGTTACGGCTGCCCTTGAATCCGTGCAGCAACAAGACTACGGCAGGCTTCCCTGCGCCTTCGGGCAGCTCCAGCGTGCCGACCAACTTTTGCCCCTCGACCTGGAACGAGACGTCCTTCTGGCTGGCCGCCGCGTGGGATTGGCCGTGCGATAGAAACCAAAGCAGCCCTGCTACCAAAATCTTGGCTTTGCCCATCCAAACTCCTCCTTACATCGTTTCTCGCTCGGTGAGAAACCATAACTCAGATCGGGGCCGGTCGCTCGTCCCATGACGAGACGCCATCAAGCAAAGGGGCTTCGGCGCTTTGACGTTCGCGCCGTCGCATAGTCCGCGGGGTTGAACGCCCGTCTCTGACCTTGCAGCGGGTCGCCGTCGATGCGCTCGGCCAGGCTCTCGAGATCCGAGTTCGTGACGCCGCACGCAGCGAAGTGCTCCCGCCATCCGTCAACCACCCCTATGACACGAACGACTTCGGCAGCGGCCTGCGCCGGCGTGTAGCCAAAGAGCTCGGATTGCGACATGGCGTTGGATAGCGTTGAATCTCGCTGATCAGCGCCGACAACGAACTCCTGATAGCCTTGACCTGAGTTCGTGGTCAGGATGTCGTAGGCCGGTGCCAGTCGATACCGGCCCTGCCGCGTTGGCGCGACCACCTGAAGTGCGTGGTTTTTCTCATGGTCGTCGGTGTTGTCGATGAGGATGTTGAACACCATGCGGCGGAACAGCTCACGCATATCGCGTAGGTTCTGGTCCTCGTCCGTCACACCGGCGCGGCGCAGCAGCTGAGCCAGGCTCGGGTAGCCCAGCTCCGGCTCCTGCTCAGACGTGGCTTGCGCGCGCAGCGCGGTTCCGGCTGAAATGCAATGAATGCGCGTGAGGCCGTCTCGATCGTAGCGGCGCACCGCCAGCGCGTTCTCACCGGCAAGGGGGACCACCCGCGTTTCGGCCACTGTGATGCCGGCCAACTTGGCGAGCGTCATCGACGCGTGCTCAACGAGCGGCACGTCGATGGGCTCATTGTCGAAGAACTTGATGACCCACTGCATTCCGCCGATGTCGATGAGCGCCTTCGGCTTGGCCCCACCGAAACTGCCGCCGGCATTGAGCATCTGGCGTTCGAGGTTGCTGACCGGTGCTCTGGCACTGACCTTGTGGACGGCTTCACTGAGTTCCTGCGCATGCTTCAACCGTGGCAGCGGACTCTGCGGTCGCGGAGCGTAAGCGGCCTCCGATGTCGATACACCGAGCGCACCAAAGCGGTCGTCGCCCGCATAGTACAAATACTCCATGAGGGAGAGGCGAGCGGGCTTGTCGAGGTACTGAATGACACGCTCACCCCAGCGATCCGGGCGAGCATCGTCGACGGCACCGACGGCCATGCCCTTCCAGCGCGGCAGGTGTTCGATGTCCGTGAGCACCAGGTCTTCGCTCAACGGAAAGCCACCGGCCAGCCAGTCGGCTCCATACTGCAGGGAAACACCCTTGCCGGCCTCGACGAGGCGCAACTGGCCAACGTAGCGCGGCACGGCGGGGTCGGCCAAGAACCATAGATACAGGTCGTCGTATCTCATGATCGCTGCCCCGGCTTCTTCGCCTCAGAAACACGAGCGGAGTCCGGTTTCTGACCCTGCCGCTGGGCCGCTCTTTTTAACTTCGCCTGCGCCGTCGCACGCACGCGTGCCTTGCCCAATGTTTCGGCTTGGCGCACGTCGAGCTCCAGTGCGCCACGGTCCTCCTTGGGCGTGGCCAAAGCCCCTAGTGCCGCATCCCGGCCAATCAGCCAGAGCGCGGTTGCGAGCACGCCCAGGCTGACGCTCGGTTCGCCAGCTTCCAGCCGCAGCAAGGTCGGGACACTCACCCCAAGGCGTTTTGCCCAGGTCTTCAGCGACTCTTTGCGACGAAGACGGGCGACCGCGAGGTCCGCCCCCAGTTGTGCCAGCGCTGCGAGAGTCGATGGCGGCATCTGGGAGAGTGCGGTCGAAGCTTTAGTCATAACATATAATTTACTGTTAATCCACTATACAGTCAAGTATATGTACCATCCACCCATTTGACCAGCAAATACCACGTCATCGGCGCCTCGACAGAACACCCATGACCAGGACCGCAGGAATCAGCGGTAGATTCTTGAGTAGTCCCCCAAACGGCTCCAACCACATTGAAGGAAACACGACGCCAATGAAAACGGTGTAGACCAGCAGCGACGCACACATGAGGCCTGCCACCAATGCTGGCCGCCAAGCAACCAACGCCAGCACTCCCAAACCAAGGTCCCCGGCACTCGCCACCCACACCAACGGTGCCGCCACTGCCATGGGAATGCCTGCAGATGCAAACAGCGCCTGACTCTGCGTCATCGGAGTGAAGAATCCGACCAAGCCCGATCCGATCCACAGGATTGCCAGCGCGACCCGGAGTGTCGGCGCCAAAAAATACAATCGCGCGTGCCATCGGTCTTGCACAAAGCTCGGCGCCACATCGAGAGCCTGTTTCAATGACAGCGGTGAGATACCTGAGATCGCAACCATCTCTTGCTCAGACTCTGGCGTAGCGACGTTCCCCAGCTTCAGCATGCGCCACATGGTTATTCCCAGCGGGCCATCGCTCAAGTACTCACCCAGCCACGCACCTATTCGAACAATCGGCTCGGGGATTCGTACCACCACCGGCGCCGGCAGCTCCAGCCACCGCCGTGTCTCCAGCAAGTAACCCAGTAAGGAGACTCGTTCCGGTCCCACCGCCGCAATCACTTCCCGAATCCCCGCGCTCTTCTCGATCAACGCGACCACCACCAGAGCCAAATCCCGACCTCTGATCGGCTGCATCAGCTGCTCGCCCGTACCCGGTACCACCAAAATACCCGGCAGGGCCGCCATGGCCCGTAGCAACGACGTGCCGCCATACGAACCCCTCACGGAATAGACCAATGACGGTCTGACGATGGTCCAATCGAGCTCGAGATACGCGAGCTCTGCATCTCCCCGATGCTTGGAGGCAAGGTACTCGCCCACCTCCGAAGAACCCAGTGCCGAAATTTGGATGACTCGTCGCAGCGACATCCTCTGACACGCCTCAAACAACGCCTTCGGACCCGAGATATGGACGCGTTCAAACGTATTTGCGCCAGCCTCCCGAAGAATGCCCACTGCATTGACGACGGCGTCGATGCCGCCAAGCCGCGCTAGCCAGATGTCCGACGCAAGATCG
>Ga0307516_10001558_pt1 | contig 31533 bp, 29 predicted proteins | sample 19_EM_MG_FD_203310 | JGI IMG/M metagenome (GOLD analysis project Ga0307516, IMG submission 203310) | Populus trichocarpa ectomycorrhiza microbial communities from riparian zone in the Pacific Northwest, United States - 19_EM | ecosystem: Host-associated > Plants > Roots > Unclassified | place... | reverse complement strand
GCCCAGTCTCCTGACGGCCGTCTCATTGACGAGCAGTTCCCGGATGGTATCGGAGGCATAAGCCGGCCGGCCGGCCACCAGACCGATGCGGAAGGTATTCAGGTAACCCGTATCGGCATATTGTGTGCTGAGGTTAAAATCCGCTTTCCGGGGGCTGTTATCAAAATAGAACTCATTAGGGTTCGATCCCCTGCTTGCGGGGGCGTCCATACACATGCTGACAGCCTCCACACCGGGCACCTTCGCCATTCGATCGGTAAGATAATGATACTGGAGCCTGTCGAGGCTATCACTGGGAAGTTCCACCAGTACGGCGGCATTCTTTTCAAACCCCATCGGCTGGTTGCGAAAAAAATGCATTTGCCTGACCACCACCAGGGTGCCGATCACCAGCAATTGCGCGATGATGAATTGGATCACCACGAGGCCCCTTCTTAAAGAAGCACCCCCGATCGTGCGGGTGCTGATCTTGCTTTTAATGGCTGCCACGGGGTTGAATCCCGACATGACCATACCCGGGTAAAACCCTGCAAGAAAGGTCACGACCAATCCAATGATCACTAAAAAGACAAGTATAAGGGGGTCGCTGAAAAGATTCAGCGAAAGAGGTTTGTTCATGATCTTGTCGAGACCGGGCATGGCGATCATAGCAATGATACAAGCCAGCACCAGGGAAAAGAAAGTGATGAGACCCGTCTCCCCGAGGAACTGTCGAAGGAGCTGCGGCCGGTTGCTGCCCAATACTTTTCTTACCCCGATCTCTTTAGCACGGCTGATGGATTGCGCCGTCGCCAGGTTGATGAAATTGATACAGGCCACGATCAGCAGGAAGAGACCGATCAACCCCAGGGACCAAAGCTCCTTATGCGTCAGCGCATCCCCCTTGTAAGTGGAAAAGTTTTCGTCCAGGTGCATTTTACCCAGAGGCTGGAAATGCAGGGAGGTCCTGGTCAGGGACTGCTCTCCATCTTCGGAATAATATTTTTTTACGAACAGGGGTAATTGGGATTCGAGTCGCCGGACCTCCTGTTCTTTCTGCACTAATACGAAACAGACCGTGCCCCAAGGGACGTAGTCCCAGGCGCCTGTATTGTTCACCGTGAAAGGTTCGGGCACCAGTTTGCGGAAAGTAGCGTAGGAAGCCCCCATCCGCACCTGCATGTCGGTGTTGGCGGGAAGGTCTTTGAAAACGCCCACCACGCGGAGGGGTATGCGAAAGGACCACATCTGGATCGTCTTGCCCACGGCATTTCTCCAATTGCCATACCAGGTATTGGCCATACTTTCGGTGATCACCGCCGTATTGGGGTCTTTCAGTCCGCTGGCGTTACCTTCCAGCCACTCATAGTCGAACATGTCATAGAAGGAAGGTTCGGTCCAGAAAAGACCGTCGTCCTCTTTAAACACCTTTTCATCCTCCAGTTCCTTTCCCGGCCTGCCGGGAATATGGATCTGCGCTCCCCCGATCGTCCCTACAGCCGCCACTTTTTCCAAAGCAGGAAAATCCAGCCGCATGGCATCCGGCAAGGTAAAAGGTATGAAGCCAATATGGTCGTCGAGTTCTCCATTACTGCGCTTAAAATGGGAAGTGACTACCCGGTAGATCCGGTCCTTTTTTGAATTATAGGATTCATAATTCGTCTCATACCGGATGATCAGAAAGATCAGGAGGCTTGCCGCGATGCCCACAGCCAGTCCCGCAATATTGAGAAAAGAGAAAGTTCTTTTTCGCCAGAGACGGCGGAACAGGATCCTGAACGGGTTACTGAGCATGGAAGAAGGTTTTTAAGATGCCATTTTACGTACAAAAAATGGGTCAAAGATCTAGCCTTGTGTATATCAGTATATTAGACTGCTCCCAAGAGGAAAATATTGTCCGTTTTTGATACAGAAGATGTCCGGTTAATTCCCTCGGATTCGGTAGAATGATGCCCGAAGCCCTACAACATTTTTTTCCCGCCCGACCAGGTACCCGTCACCTTTGTTTGCAGTACTTCAGCCTGCGGCACTTCCATCAGGTCTTTATCGAGCACGATAAAATCCGCCTTCTTACCGGCTTCGATACTGCCCACTTCTTTTTCCAGGAAATCCGCCTTAGCCGCCCAGATCGTCATACCCCTGATCGTCTGTTCCCTGCTGAGCGCATTTTCCGGCTGAAAGCCTCCTGCGGGAAACCCCTTTGCATCTACCCTGAATACGGCAGCGAGAAAGGTCTTGAAAGGGCTGATATCTTCCACGGGGAAATCCGTGCCCAGCGGCAGCCAGCCATTCTGTTCCAGCAATTGCTTACAGGCATAGCCGCCTTTCAGGCGTTCGGCACCCAGGCGTTCGACCGCCCAATACATATCGCTCGTGGCATGGGTAGGTTGTACGGAGGGGATGATCGAAGCCTTGCCGAACAGGTCGAAATCATGTTTGTTGATCACCTGTGCATGCTCGATGCGCCAGCGCCGGTCGTTCTTTCCGCCCAGGTATTTATTATACACCGTCAGGATCACCCGGTTGGCCGAGTCGCCGATGGCATGGGTACACATCTGGAAATCCGTATGGGCAAGCACCTGCGCGAGGGAATCATAATGCGCGAAGGGGCTTAATAAGAACCCTTCCCAACCCGGCTTATCGGCATAGGGTTCCAGGAGGGAGGCTCCCCTGCTGCCCAGGGCTCCGTCGGCATATACCTTTACGCTCTTTATAAAGAGACGATCCGTCTGGTAAGGTCCCCTGGGGAGATAATAGTCCAGGTTGTCTTTTTTATCGCTGAGCATTACGTAGAGACGCATTTTAAGGCTTCCCGCTCTTTGCAGGCTATCGATCTGTTGGATATCCGCCCTGTTGAGCCCGCAATCCGTCACCGTGGTCAGGCCTTGTGCAAAACAATTCTGCTGCGCCGCGAGGAGCCAACGTTCATAATCATGCGCCGAAGGAGTGGGTATTTTAGATTGTACCAATCGCTGGGCATTATCGATCAGGATGCCCGTGAGCCGGCCATTCTTCGTCTCTACCTGTCCGCCCGTCAATTGCTGACCGGGCTTTACGCCTGCCAGTTCCAGGGCCCTGGCATTGGCGATGACGGCATGGCCGTCCACTCTTTGCAGGATGACGGGAGTGGAAGGGAACAACTGGTTGAGGGCCGTATTGTCCGGGAATGCTTTGCCCGGGAACTTATTTTGGTCCCAGCCCCGGCCGATGATCCAGGCTTCACCGGGATGTGCCGCGGCAAATTTTTTCACACGATCCGTTACTTCTTCAAAACTGGCAGAGCCATAGAGCTGGACGGCGAATAAGGAGTGGCCATAACCCAGGAAATGCGCATGCGCATCGATAAACCCGGGATAGACAGGCTTGCCTCCCGCATCGATCATACTGTCGGAGGCATAGGATCCCAGGATCTCGCCTTCCGTACCCACGGCCACGATCTTTCCCTCTTTTACCGCAAAGGCTTCCGCCTTGCTGAAAGCACTGTCCACCGTATATATGCGACCGTTATGCAGGATCAGGTCGACGGATCTTTTCGAATGACAGGAAAGCAGGAAGAAGGTCACGAGGCACCCCCCCAGAAGTTGTTTGTGGAGCATAAGGAGATAAGTATTGTACGCTATTAATGTTTGCACAACGAATGTATGGGAAAAAGTCATTCCGCCCAACTCATGGTATACCCCTGATTTTCGATCTCCAGGGCTTCCACGGTGAGCATCAGGGGATGAAAGGTATCTACCATCACAGCCAGTTCCTTCGTCTCTTTCGCGCCGATGCTTTTTTGAACGGCGCCCGGGTGCGGGCCATGTGGAATGCCGGCAGGATGCAGGGTGATCATGCCCCTTGTTACATTTTTTCTGCTCATAAAGTCCCCGTCCACGTAATAAAGCAATTCATCGCTGTCGATATTGCTGTGATTGTAAGGCGCCGGGATCGCCTGCGGATGATAATCGAAGAGCCGCGGGCAGAAAGAGCAGACGACATAATTATTTCCTTCGAAGGTCTGGTGCACGGGCGGGGGTTGATGCACCCTTCCGGTGATCGGTTCAAAATCATGAATGCTGAAGGCAAAAGGATAACAACATCCGTCCCAGCCGATGACATCGAAGGGATGGTGGCCATAATGAAGGCCATAGATCCGCCCCTTTTTCTTCGTGCGGATAAGGAAATCCCCTTTTTCATCAAAGGTCGACAGGGAATGCGGCTGACGGATATCCCGCTCACAATAAGGGGAATGTTCCAGCAATTGTCCATAGCGGCTCAGGTATTTTTTGGGATAGCGTATCGGGCTGAAGGACTCGACGATAAAAAGCCGGTTGTCAGGGCCCTTAAACTCCATCCGGTAGATCGTCCCCCTGGGGATCACCAGGTAATCGCCATAGGCAAAATCCAGGTCGCCGTAGAGGGTATGCAGCACTCCGCTGCCTTCATGCACGAAGATCATCTCATCCGCATCGGCATTCTTAAAAAAATAGTCCTGCATACTGCCCTGCGGGGCTGCCAGGACAATATGAACATCGCTGTTCACCAATATAGCCTTCCGGCTCTCCAGGTAATCTTTTTCCGGCCGGATCCGAAATCCTTCCAGGCTGCGGTGCTTCAGCATCTTTTCCTCCGCTATGCGGGGCATGGCATCCGTTGGCTCGTCCGTGCCGATGATCTCCGTAGGCGGATGGCAGTGATAAAGAAGGGAGGAATCGTTCGAAAAACCTTCGGTGGAAAATAATTGCTCCGAGTACAGGCTGCCGTCCGGCTTACGGAACTGGGTATGACGTTTGTGGGGAATTTTTCCCAATTGATGATAGTGAGGCATAATTTTGAGTTGAGAATGAGAGAATGACGATGCTGTGTTGCCGGGGACCGGCGGCAGGCTTTATCGTCCCATTTCAAGCGCCACCATCAGGAAATAATATTTCCAGTTGCGTTTGTCGATCCAGTAAGTGAAATTGCGGAAGAAAGGCATAGGCTGATCGTTGCTATAAAGTTAACAAATATAAATTACTGCATGAAAAAGATTGGCTTACTGGCCGATACCCATAATTTCCTCGATGAAAATATCTTTCGTCATTTCGAAGCCTGTGACGAGATCTGGCATGCGGGGGATTTTGGTACGGGAGAGATCGCGCAGCGACTAAGGGATTTCCGTCCCCTGCGCGGCGTATACGGGAACATCGACGGATATGATATCCGCAGCATCTACCCTGAGAAGTTAAAGTGGACCTGCGAAGACGTAAAAGTCACCATGATCCATATCGGGGGCTATCCGCCCAAATACAACCCTGCCGTAAAAAAAGAGCTCGTGGCCGACCCGCCCGGCTTGTTCATCTCCGGTCATTCCCATATCCTGAAGATCATGTTCGACGAGCACCTGCAATGCCTCCACATGAATCCCGGCGCCGCCGGTCAGCAGGGATGGCATAAGATACGTACCATCGTGCGATTCACCGTTGACGGAAAAGACATGAAAGATTGCGAGGTCATCGAGTTGGGGAAGAGGTAATCCTAGAAGTAGTCCAGGATCTTGTGGCGAAGCTCATTGGGCTTAAAAGGCTTGCTTACGAAATCATTCATGCCGCAGGCCACCATCTCGCCTATGATCTCGTTCTTGGGGGAGGCCGAAATGGCAATGATGGGTATATCCGGCAGGTATTTCCGGATCGCTTTCGTACAGGCAAATCCATCCAATACAGGCATCTGCACATCCATGAGAATAAGGTCGTATTTCTTCTTCAAAGCCAGTTCCAGGGCCTGCTGGCCATCCGTTACCAGATCCATTTCGGCGCCCCAGCCCGTAAGAAAACGACGGGCGATATTTGCATTGAACAAATTGTCTTCCGCCAGCAGGATGCGCTTGTTAAGAAAGGCATCATTGCCTCTGACCCTTGGCTTTAGCGGCAAGGCAGGAGGTTCCACGCTATCGACCCATTGGAGCAGGAGATTAAAATGAAAGTCGGAGCCTTTTCCCAGGACGCTATCCACGCAAAGCGTACTGCCCATCAGTTCCACGAGTTTGGAAGATATGGAAAGGCCCAGGCCCGTGCCTCCGTAAAGCCGGGTAGTATTGCTATCGGCCTGGATGAATTGTCCAAAGATCTTTTCCTTTTTATCCGGCGGTATCCCGATCCCCGTATCGATCACGGAGAAGCGGGCGAGGAAGGAATGTTCTTTTTGCTCCTGCAGATCTACTTTTAACCTGACGAAACCTTCATGCGTAAATTTGATCGCATTGCTGATGAGGTTGTTCAGGATCTGTGAAAGACGAAAACTATCTCCTTTTGCCAGGAAAGGCATTTTTTGATCATACTCGATATCGAAGACGATATTTTTTTCCTTCGCTTTATAACTAAAAGATTGGTAAAGGCTTTGGGTCAGGTCCCGCAGGTTAAAATCGATGGCTGCTATTTCGATCTTTCCCGAATCCAGCTTGGTAAAGTCCAGGATATCGTTGATGATATCCAAAAGGTTTTCCCCGGAGAATTGCAGGGTGCGAAGGTCTTCCAGTTGGTCTTCCCTGGGCGATCCCTGCAGTAACAGATGCGAGATCCCGATCACGGCGTTCAACGGGGTCCGGAGTTCATGACTCATTACGCTAAGGAACTGGGATTTTGCCTTGACGGCCTGCTCGGCCTTTTCTTTCATTTGCAGCAACTCTTCCTCCCTGTTCTTTCGGACGGATATATCCCGGATAAATCCATTGAAATAGGTTTCAGCGCCATACTGCATGGCGGTAATGGTCAGCTCGATGGGGAATTCCGTACCGGTCCTGCGCATCCCCGTCAGTTCCACGCGTTTGTTCAGGATATGATGATAGGCGCCGGACAGGAAGCCTTCAAACCATTTCCTGTGTTCCTCGCAATAAGAAGGGGAAAAAATGATCCCGGTCAACTTTTTTCCCTGTACCTCCTCTTCCGAATAACCGAAGATCTCGTTCGCTGCGTTGTTCCAACGGATAATATTCCCTTCCTGGTTGATGATGACAATGGCATCGAGAGATGAAGAGATGACGCTGCTCAACATGAGCTCGTTCTTCTGCAGCAGCTTCCGGGTCTGTTCGTTCTCCTTTATTTTTTGATCCAGGGCCCTGTTGAGCTGGTTGGCGAGAGTATTCTTTTTGAAGGATGATAGGAAGTTCATCCCTGCGTGGTTTTTTTCATAAACATAATTGGATTTTAATAACAATTGCTCGTGTTAAACTGTATTATCACTTATATTCACGTACGAGAAATTACATGTAAAGTATACAGGTAATCAACTATCATTATAGCGGTTTTTTAAAAAGGATCACCTATGAAGGACTTTAATCCGGGGAAATTTGTTTTCAATACGAGGCTCGATGCCCGTTTCCTGGATGAATTATTTGACGGGGATACCGTTTACACGCAGCATGTTTTTGAGGATTTCCTGCGGGATCTGCCCGATTACTGGAAAAGTACGGCAACAGCCTGGCAGAATGGGGATCGGACGGCTCTCCGGGCTTCCATTCACAAATGCAAAACATTGTTCGGGTATGTCGGGTTCACCGATATCCAGCGGATCTGCCAGGAATTTGAGAACAGTTGTGCGGACAATACGATCGGGGACTTACGCTCCCGTTACCAGGTACTGCTGGATAAAAAAGAAGAAGCAAGAGTGATCATCGAAGAAGAATACACCCGGCTGAAAAGTTTCAATGGCTTATAGCCCGGACCACGAAAAGAAAAAGACCACGAAAAGAAAAAGTTTCCATGCATGAAGACCTCCTGCATTATAGTAGAGGATATGCAGATTGCCGCTGATTTCCTGCGGAAATTCTGTGATAAAAGCGAACTCATCGAAGTCAGGGGGCATTTCTTCAACGTAGCGGAAGCCCTCGATTTCCTCGACAAGGACAAGGTCGAATTAATTTTCCTGGATATTGAAATGCCCGGCGCCAGCGGGTTTGAACTACTCGACCGTCTGACCTATTCCCCTAAGATCATCCTCACTACCTCCAAAACGGAATATGCATTCGACGCCTTTCAATACAATGTCACCGACTACCTGAAAAAACCCTTCACCTACAAACGATTTCTCGAAGCCATCGACAAGATCACCCCTCCCGCTGCCCAGGGTCAGACACCCGCCCCTATCCCTTCCGGTCAGGCAGCCGATACGGATTTCCTGTTCATCAAGGCGGAAGACAAACTCGTAAAGCTGGTGAAAGACGAGATCTTTTTTATCGAAAGCATGAAGGACTATGTAAAATTTGTAATGGCCGGCAAGAACTATATCACTTACAGCACGCTAAAGAACCTGGAAGAGAAATTGAACGGCCAGGCCTTTCTTAAAGTGCACCGATCCTACCTGGTAAATATTAATAAAATAGATGATATAAGAGGGAATATCCTCTATGTCCAGGGACACCAGATCCCCGTCAGTAAGGATCATAAGGAAGAACTACTCAAACGCCTCAATATTTTATAAAGCGCAAAATCCCATCAGGCTCAAAAAGCCCTTCATCGGGCAATATCTTCATTCGTCGGAAGGAAACGATGATTGGTCGAAAAAATTTCTTTCCTCCTCTTTCACTGACCATCTTTGTACCAGCAAACGAATCTGATCCTATCGAAACACTATCCAGATCCAATAGTTATCCGATACCGATGAAGACCATTCTAAGAAAGACCGCAAAGACCCGGCATCCCTGAAAACCCAACAAGATCCATCCTTCGAATTGCCCAAAATTTTTAAAGATCCAGTCATCCGATCTGTCGCCTTGATGATCCAAAGATCCTTGTAAAAGCTAAGATCGTAGGCCCGAAAAAGTAATTACCGTCCCGAAACGCCGCAAGGCAACGGGGCGGTTTTTTTATTCGCAGATCGAGGTCCGTTAATGCATACCAGGGAACCAGGGCCTGCCGATACCCGCGCGGAAAGGCCAGGGTACGGATGCCAGGATGAGGATCAGGGCGATGAGGAAGAACCAGAAGGTCCTCCGGTGCTTGACGGTATCAGGGATATTTTTCTTCGACACACCCCTGCCGATCGTGATCAAAACAATGGCAATGATCATACCCGTCATATGTTCGATCGCGTAAAAGCGGTATACAGGGTCTTTCATCACAGCCCCCATTCCCATGTTCTCGATATTTTTCAAGCCCCAGGGACCGGTGATCCATTGGTACAATCCGATCAGTAAGGTCGTATGCGCAGAGATGAGCAGGAAGAGACCGATCTTTTTGTCCCCGCTGGTAAAAGGCTTTCCAGCCGTCATGCCTCTATAACTTTTATAAATGGCAAGGATCGCCAGTATCAGAATGATCCATCGTAAAAAGCTATGTAAGTGCAGTAGTCCGTTATACATGGGGGTAAATTTTCAATTCAAGATTTGGAGATGTATCGATTTCGGGGCCAAAGCTACAACCGGCCACCTGAAATGGAAAATTAATGTCCGAAGCCATTATGGGAATAATACAATTTTGGGAATGTTTTCCTTAAATGGGAGCAAACTAAATAAAACACTTAGATTATTTATATTGATTATCAATCAATTAGATGATTGGCACCTTGTTGGCAATGATGCGCTTGTCCGAAACCCTATAATCCAATTCGGGAAAACTAAAGATTATGACACGCACGCAGCATCTCATCGCCTCCACCCTCTTCGCCACCCTTCTCTGGAGCAACAGCCAGGCAGGCACTATCGTCAATGTTACCAGTAATTCTACCTGGACCGCTAAGGTCGGCAGTGCCGGCTGGTACGGTACCTATGTCTTTAATATTTCGGCGGGGGTCACGTTCACCATCAATTCCGCTACTACCTGCAATACCTGTACTTTCACAGGAGGCACTATCGTTATGGCTCAGGATTTTACCTGCCAGGGTTGTACCTTCAGTAACGAGACGATCTCGATCAATAACAAGCAATTCTCCAATCAGTCCCCGGGCACCACTTTCTCGGGTATTGATTTTACGCTTACAGGCAGCAGTTCCATCGATGCCACCGGACCCATTTCAATGACCAATTCTACTTTCAATCTTTCCGGTACTTCTTTTTTTAAAAATAACGGAGGCGCTTTTAACGCCACCAACAGCCAGTTGACATTCCTGGGTAGCTCTTACTTCACCTCTACTTCCGGTCCTGTCACCTTAAAGTCCAATAGCCAGATGATAGCTGGCAACGGCTTTTCTGCAAGCACGGCGTATATCTTTTTAAACATGGGGAATACCCTGAACATTTATGATAATTCCATGATAAAAATAGCGGGCACCAATAATCATTATGAGAATAACGCTCAGTACACCTATCATGGAGCCAGCAGTAATACCATCTATACCACTACCGGCAACACGATTAATTGCGGAAGCAGCAGTCAACCGCATACCACCTGCAACACCAATTATGTATACGGTTGCGCTACGATCAATAGCGGAGGCGCCCTGGGTTGTATCGCCCTGGCAACAACGGAACTCTTCTTCAGTGGTCAGGTGGCCGATCATCGTTCGGTAAAATTATCCTGGTCTGCGGGGCAGGAATTGAATGCCGGTCAATTTATAGTCGAGCGTAATACCGCCGGTGCGGATTGGACCCCGATCGGTACGGTGGCCGTAAAAGGGTATTCATCGATCGCTTCCGACTATGATTTCACGGATGTCAATCCTTTGGAAGGCGCGAATAACTATCGGATCCGCATGATGGACAAGGACGGAAGGACAAATTATTCGAAGATCCTTACATTGAGTATCGCGGATGCCGCCAGGGAGATCAGCATCTATCCCAACCCGATCATCGACAATGCCTTCCAGGTAAAGGCCCCTTCCACCGGCGCCATCCTCGTGCATGTATTTACCCTGACCGGGCAGTCCCTGTACCTTAGCTCCTTGCAGGGTCAGACCCAATACCGGGTCAATCTGCCTGCTACGATCCCCCATAATTCCTATATTGTCATCCAGGTGACGGGTGCCGCAAAAACACAGGCTTTCACCGTATTGAACCAATAACAGGCTTAAGAAGGACAATCAGCGGGAGTTTCTTAGTTTTGTCCCATGAACAAGTCAGTAAGATCCTGTTTCTTATGGTTGGTTTACCTGGGATGTCTCTTCCTTTCCTGCAAGGGGCCGGCCGGCAAAAAAAGCGATGACAGCGAAGATCTCTTACAGCATCCGCCTTATGCCACACTAACGGATAGTATCCGGCAGATGCCGTCCGGTCAGGCTGCGGAGCTTTATCGCAGGCGCGGCGATCTCCTGGCACAGAACAACCTTCATGAAATAGCCGTTAAGGATTTTAAAAGTGCCTGGGAACTCCAGCCAGAAGAGGGAACCGGTCTGCGTTATGCATCTACCCTTTCCATTATCGGCCGGACCGGCGAAGCCGTGAAACTCCTTCGGGATTGCCTGAAAAGATGGCCTGACAACCGGAATTTTTCGGGCCTGCTGGGAACGATCTATCAGCAGTCCGGGAAAGCCAATGAAGCCCTCGATCTTTATACGGCCCTCCTGGCGACGGACTCCCTTAATTTCGATGCCTGGTACGAAAAGGGGATCCTGCTCGCAAAAACAAAGGACACGGCCGCTGCCCTCTCAGCCCTCCAAAGGGCCTATACCCTTCAACCCGTTAATACCTACGCCCTCGAGCTTGCACACCTGTACGCAGAGAACCGTAATAGCAAAGCCCTCGCGCTGTGCGATGAAGTACTCGCAAAGGATTCGACAAAGGAATTGGTCGACCCTTTATTCATCAAAGGCATTTATTACTCCAACACCAGCCAATACGTCAAAGCCATCGTTCAGTTCGACTCCTGTATCCGGCGCGAATATAAGTTCACGGATGCCTGGCTCGAAAAAGGCATTGCCCAATTCAGGCAGAAGAATTATGAACAGGCGCTGGCCACCTTCCGGATGACCACCACTATTTCGAACACCTATCCCGACGGTTATTTCTGGGTGGGCCGCTGCTATGAGACTACCGGCAAAAAAGAGGAAGCTCTTATATATTACCAGGAAGCCCTTGCCCTGGATAAGAATTTCACCGAAGCAAAGGAGGCCATCAAAAGATTGAAAGCCTAAAAAACATATCTTTACGACTATGCCGATAATAGCACCTTCCTTATTAGCATCGAACTTCCTCAGACTGGAAGAAGAATGCAAAATGCTGAACGAAAGCGAGGCCGAATGGTTTCACCTGGATGTGATGGACGGACGCTTTGTGCCGAATATCAGCTATGGGCTTCCCGTGATCGAGCAGTTAAGAAAGGCTTCTACCAAGGTCTTCGATGTGCACCTGATGATCGAAGAGCCGGAAAAATTCATGGAAGCATTTAAAAAAGCCGGGGCCGACCGGGTCACCGTCCATATTGAAGCCTGCCCTCACCTCCACCGGAATGTCCAGCAGATCCATGCATTGGGCATGAAGGCAGGCGTGGCGCTGAACCCCCATACGCCCGTCGAATCCCTCAGCGAACTGTTACAGGATATCGACATGGTGCTGATCATGAGCGTCAACCCGGGCTTTGGCGGCCAGGAATTTATACCGCATACTTATCAGAAGATCCGCAACCTGCGAAGAATGATCCATGAAAGAGGGTTGAGTACCTTGATCGAGATCGACGGAGGCGTCACCGTGGAGAACAGTTCCGCGATCTTACGGTCAGGAGCAGATGTATTGGTGGCAGGAAATACGGTGTTCAGGTCAAAGGACCCCAAGGCCACCATCCACGCACTGAAAAACTCATAGCTTCCCGGCCATCTGGCCCAGTACGTCCGCCGTTTGTGCGATCCAACTGGTAGGATGTTCAGCCCATTTAAGGGTATGGCTTCCCAGCAGGTCGGCCAGCATATCATAGGCTTTGAACGCCTGGCTCTCCGAGTAGAAACAGTTGATCCACCTTTTGTCCAGTTCTATCCTGGATTGCATCCCGATGCCTCCGTTATACCAGACAAAACAACAGGGCAGACCGCTGAAGGAAATATCTTTTTCCTCGCGCTGGTGATTGTCCCAGAAGAACAGGGAATAAAAATGCGTATACTCTTTTATTCGCTGACGGAGCTGCTCGTTCGATTCGGGTGCCAGTGGTTTTATACGCCACTGATTATTCAGAGGATGGAAGGGATCATCCAACGGGCGCTTGTGAACGATGGCCGGTGCAGAAAGTTGTATGATGGCCGAATCCCTTCCTTTTTGCCACACCAGCTCCATTTGTTTCATGGCGATCTTCCGGACGATATAGGTTTTGGACCGGCCGTTGGCAAAATGCAGGTACAGTTCGCTTTTTTCTTTATTCAGTTCCCATTTTCCCATTCTAATACCGCAACGGGCATTCTCCGTCACCGTAAGATCCCGGAACAAGGCCAGTTCGGGGAACTGCCGCTTATCCTCGGAAGAATCCCAGAAGATCTCATTCCAATGGGTCCGGTCCGCATCTTCCAGTTTCCATCCCTGCGCCAGGACATCCCTGACGGATACGGCTCCCGAAGCTTTTAAAGATAATAAGGAGGTATCCGGGCTAATCGCTGTTTCTTTAACAACGGCTATCGTTGAATCCGGCCCGACCGGGTCCGAAGAGTGCCGGGAATGTTTCGATTGGCAGGCTACCAGTCCTAAAAAATAAAATAAAGACAGGAATACTGAACGATTCATGCTACTAAATAAACATAAAATCCTGGTAATTGCGTTTTTATTCCAGTCAAATCTGTTTACTTTCGGTGATCTTAAAAAAAACCGCTTTGAGAATCGTACTGCCCGCTTTTACCCTGATCTTCCTGTTCATGGTCCAGACATCGCTGGCGCAAAAAAGATCGGCCTTGGTATCGGGCAGGGTGTTGGATGAAAATGAGCATCCCCTTTCCAGCGCCTCCGTCATCATTCTTGGCAGGCAGTCAGGCGTCCTTACCACCGATTCCGGGACCTTCCGTATTAAAGTACCCGCCGAAAAAGCCTTCGCCCTCCTCTTTTCCTATGCAGGGTACAAGCCGGAGCAGCGAAATTTTATCCTGAACGAGAATGAATCGGAACGCGTCGTCGTCCGGATGGAGAGAGGTACGAAGCAATTACAGGAAGTGGTCGTCACCGATCAACGGGAAAGAAAGGAAGCCGGACTGGTAAAGATCAATCCTAAAAATGCCATTAATATCCCTACGCCGATCGGCGGCATCGAAAGCCTGATCAAGATCTTTGTCGGCTCCAACAATGAGCTGACCTCCCAATATTCCGTAAGAGGGGGCAGCTATGACGAGAACCTGGTGTATGTGAACGATTTTGAGGTATTCCGCCCCTACCTCGTGAACAATGCCCAACAGGAAGGATTGAGCTTCATCAATCCCGAAATGACAAAAAGCGTGAGTTTCTACACCGGCGGCTTCCAGGCAAAATACGGCGATAAGATGTCATCGGCCCTGGATATCCAATACAAAAAGCCGCGCAGTTTTGGAGGGTCCCTCTATATGGGGCTGCTGGAACAGGGACTGCACCTCGAAGGCACGGCCATTCATGACAAGCTGACCTACCTGATCGGGGCCCGCAACCGCAGCAATAAGAACCTGCTGTCCAGCCAGGAGACCAAGGGTAATTATTCCCCTTCTTCCGCCGATCTCCAGGCCCTGCTGACCTATCAATTGAACAGCAGGAATTCCCTGGAATTAATGGGAACGATCTCCCAAACGAAATTTCACCTGATCCCCCAATCCAGTCAACTGACCTCCTCTGTATTCTCTCCTTATTACACGGCCAACCTGGGACTCGATATCTTTTTTGACGGACAAGAAGCCGACCGTTACCAGACCAATATGCTGGGCCTTTCCTTCCTGCAACAGGTAAAAAAGAATTTGCGCCTGAAATGGATGGTATCCCGCTTCGAGGATAAGGAACAACAATCCTTCGATATCACAGGCGTCTACCTGTTCGGAGACCGGGACTTCGATAAGAGCAGTTCTACCTTCGGTCTCATCACCAATCCACTGGGCGCAGGCCTCTACCAGAATTATGCGCGCGACCGGCTGAACATCACCGTATGGAACGCCACGCATAAAGGCTACCTGGACCTGGGCAAACATTATGTGCAATGGGGGGTCAGTGCCGAACGCCAGATCGTGAGCAATCAATTGCACGAATGGCAATTCCAGGATTCGGCCGGTTATTCCCTGCCTTATAGTCCCGGCTACCCGACCCTGAACAATACCGTTATAGCAACCAACGATCTCTCCATCACACGCCTCACCGGCTTTATCCAGGACAATATCCTGTTCAAAGATTCCAGCGGCTTCACCCTCCAGGGAGGACTGCGGTATAATTACAACACCCTGAATAAAGAACTGTTGCTATCGCCGCGTATCGGGTTCTCCTGGAAACCACGGAGGTCCGGGAATGATATCGTCTACCGGGGAGCCCTGGGCATTTATGACCAGCCTCCCTTTTTTAGGGAGATGCTGCGATCGGACGGGACCCTCAACAAAGAGCTGAAAGCACAACGGAGCTGGCAGGTAGTAGCAGGATTGGATCATAATTTCAAACTGGGGGACAGGCCCTTCCGTTTTACCACCGAAGCCTATTACAAATCGATGAGCAGGGTAGATCCCTACGATATCAATAATGTCCATATCCAATACTTCGGCAACAATGGGGCAAAGGCCTATGCCACCGGCATCGAATTCCGGCTGTTCGGAGAATTGGTAAAGGATGCCGAGAGTTGGGTCAGCCTGGGCTTCATGAAGAGCATGGAGAAGATCGACACTTCCTTTACCACCTATACCCTGGATTCCCTCCATCAACCCCTGGACAGCGCCCGGACCCGGGCAGGATGGGTAAGAAGACCCTCCGATCGTCTTTTCACCTTCGGCTTGTTCCTGCAGGATTACCTGGCTACGAATAAGAACCTAAAGGTCTTCCTGAATTTTCTCTACGGCAGCAACCTGCCCTTTAATATCCCCGGAAACCTCCGGTACCGCAATGCCCTCATCATCGATCCCTATATCCGCATCGATATCGGGTTCAGCGCCCTGTTGCTGGATAGCGAAAAAAGCAATCGCCGGAGCCATAGCCCCTTCCGCAATTTTGAGAATATCTGGGCTACCCTGGAAGTATTCAATCTTATCGACCGCGCGAATACCATCTCCTATATGCTTATTAAAGATTTTTCCAATACCACTTATGCCCTCCCAAACAGGCTCACTCCCCGCATGCTCAACCTGAAATTGGTAGCCCGCTTCTGACATCGGCCGGATCCCGTTACCCCCCCTTCCCAGATTACCCCTTTTTTTCCCAATCCTGGAAACAGGCAGGTCGAATACCCGATTCAATAATTTGATTATCAACATATTAGTTTCTGGCAGCATGTTAGCAATTAGGATGGAAACATAATATATGAAAACTATTCTTACCCATTTTATCGCAAGCCTTACCACTCCTCAGATAAGAAAAGAGCTGATCCCCCAACTGATCCCTGTTCGGGTGATCACAAACAATTTTCCTAAAAAAGGCAATCACTAATTGAGTATGTCATTATTAATAAAAATGTCCACGAAAGTTTTTGTGTATCCCAGTCCCTTCGATCATTTTATCAATATCGAGGTGACCTGTGAAGAAGGAATGGATTGTATCATACTCCTGGCTGATCTGGAAACTTCCAAGATCATCCGCATACTGGGCGCCGGGCTTATTAAGGGGTTCAACAGGATCCCCATGGGAGGCCTTCATTCTTTGCCCCTGGGTGGTTACCAACTGGAAATAAAAACCCCGGACGGCGATAGCATCTACGAAATACAAGTTATTAAACAATAGTACGGGCAACCTTTCGACAGGATCAATGATAAAGGAAATGACTGCAAAGTCATTTCCTTTGTGTTTTTAGGGAAAGACCGCGGCTCTTTTTATCTTTGGGTTATGACAAAGCTTTCTGTCAACATCAATAAGTTCGCCACCCTGCGCAATAGCCGGGGAGGAAATAACCCTGACCTGGTAAAAGCTGCCACAGATGCGCAGCTCTTTGGTGCGGATGGGATCACCGTACATCCCCGTCCCGACGAAAGGCATATCCGCTACAAGGATGTATATGACATCAAAAAGATCATCACCACCGAGTTCAATATTGAAGGAAATTGTCAGGAGCAAAAATTCGTCGACCTCGTCCTGGATGTGAAGCCTACCCAGGTGACCCTCGTTCCCGACGCCCTGGGCCAGATCACCTCCAACCATGGCTGGGACACCATCAACAACAAAGCATATCTCACCGGGATCATCACGATCTTTAAAGCAGCCGGCATCCGCGTCTCTATCTTCGTAGACCCCGTTCTGGAAATGGTGGAGGGCGCCGCCGCAACAGGAACAGACCGCATCGAGCTGTATACGGAAGCTTATGCACACCAATACGCCGCCGACCGGGAAAAGGCCGTTGCCCCCTACCGGGCAGCAGCCATACGAGCCAGGGAACTGGGCATGGGATTGAATGCCGGGCATGACCTCGACCTGCAGAATTTACAATATTTCGCCCGCCAGGTACCGGGGCTGGATGAAGTTTCCATCGGTCATGCACTGGTCTGCGATGCTATTTACCTGGGTTTTGAAAATACCGTGCAGTTGTACAAACGGCAGCTGCTGTAGTCCAGGCAGCCTGCCATCCATCCTTAATTCCTACTTCACATCCGATAAGTCCGGCTTTAGTATAAATTCTCCCCCACGGGTGATAAGGTTCTCTATATTTGGCAGGACACTCAACTGCTTTGTTAAACCTATAAAAAACTTCCACATGAAAAAAGGTCTGTCTGCAGCTATGCTGCTCCTGTTGTTTCATTTGTTCTTTGCCCCATCCGCCCAGTCGCAATTGACCACCGGTCCTGGTGGAGGTAATAAAAAGGCCGCTATCACCGAACGCATTGGCCTTACGGATATCACCCTTCATTACGATCGCCCCGGAGTAAAGGGCAGGGAGGGACAGGTCTGGGGCAAGCTCATCCATACCGGTTATGCTGATCTGGGCTTTGGCAGCAGCAAGGCCGCCCCCTGGCGGGCTGGCGCCAATGAGAATACGACGATCGAATTCAACAGCGATGTAAAGATCGAAGGACAACTCCTGCCCGCCGGCAAATACGGCTTCTTCGTCGCTTATGATCCGGCAGAATGTACCCTGATCTTTTCCAAAAATTCAAATTCCTGGGGAAGTTTTTTCTACAATCCCAGTGAAGATGCCCTGCGTGTAAAGGTCAAGCCGCAGCCCCTGGACAAGAGCGTGGAATGGTTGAAATATGAATTCCTGGATGAAAAAGAGAACTCCACCACCGTAGCGCTGGAATGGGAAAAATTAATGATCCCTTTTAAAATAGAAGTGGATGTCGTCAATCAGCAACTGGAATCCTTTCGTCGCGAACTCCGCACCGACAAGGGCTTCACCTGGAATGCCTGGGACCAGGCCGCTCAATACTGTATCCAGAATAAAACCAACCTGGACGAGGCGCTGACCTGGTCCAATGCCGCTATCGGTGCGCAGTTCGTCGGCGAAAAGAATTTTATGACCCTCTCCACAAAAGCGCAGATCCTCGTGTTACAGGGCAAGAAGGACGAGGCCGATGGCCTGATGAAAGAAGCGCTGCCGCTGGGTAAAATGACGGAAGTCCATCAATATGCCCGGCAACTGACGGCACAGAAAAGAGGCAAGGAAGCCTTCGATGCATTCAAGCTGAATTACGACAAACATCCCAATGAATTCACGACCAATATGGGCATGGCCCGGGGATATTCCGCTATGGGCGATTATAAGAAGGCGGGAGAATTCCTGAAAAAAGCGGAAGCCCAGGCGCCGGATAAAGTCAATAAAGATAATATCGCCAAGCTGACAGGATTGCTGCAGCAGGGGAAGGATATTAATTAGAGGATCTTACCTATCAAAAGGCCCGCTGATCAGCGGGCCTTTTTTTGTATACTCCAACTCCTAACTACCCTGCGGCGCTGTTGTGCAACACCGCTGTATTTTCTCTCTTGCCCCCTCAGCAGGCCAATGCGGTACTATACCTCACAAGCTGCCTTATTTCTGAGCTGTTCCTACAGTCGAACAAAGTCTTGGTTGAAAAAAGAGTAGATGCACGGCCTTAGTCCTCGCCTATGAAGAAATATAGCAGCGGTGAGGATATAGTATCCGCAAACCAGCAGAAAGAACGGCAAAGTCCTAAAAACAGAGAGTTAATTACACCCCAGCAACTCACAAAGCCTGGCCTGCAGATCAGGACCACGGAGATTGCGGCCGATGATCTTCCCACTCGGATCGATCAGGAAATTCTGCGGGATGCTCTGGATATGATATTTTACCGCTACATCATTGTTCCAGAATTTAAGATCGCTGACCTGCGTCCATGCAAGACCATCGTCCTTGATAGCCTTGATCCAGGGATCTTTCGTCTTATCCAGCGATACGCCCAGGACGGTGAAATTCTTGTTCTTGAATTTTTTGTACGTAGCCACTACATTGGGATTCTCCATCCGGCAGGGCCCACACCAACTGGCCCAGAAATCCACCAGCACATATTTTCCCTTAAAGGAGGACAGGGCAATGGCGCGACCGGCCGTATCATTTTGTTTAAAATCAATGGCGTCCGTACCGATGGCGCCGATCTTTGCCTCCGCGATCTGCTTCTGAAGATATTGACCATAATAACCACCCCGTACTTGCGGAGTCAGGGAAGCAAGCCATTTATCCATGAGATTGGGATTCTCGAACAACTGTGACAGTACTACCAGCACAAAAGGAGAGACATAGGATGACTTTCTATTTGCGACGAATTGATCCAGTTGGGTCTGAACGGAATCCACTACCTTTTTATAGGCTCGTGAAATGGAATCTCCTTTCGAGGCATTCTCCTGGGAATGGGAAAGCTGGCTCAGCACATTCAGATGCACAAAATAGGGATTGAAGATCTTTTGAAAATCCATAAAATCATCATTGGAGGAAGAGCCCGTCGCCGTCATTGACTTCAGGTCGTCTACAGAGCCGGTTAAACTGATCTTATCATTTCCGATAAAGAGAGGCAGTTTCTTTTTGGCGCTCCCGAAATTTACTTCGAAGAGATTGGGTTCGGCAATATGACCGCTCAATACGAACTGGCCCATTTTCACCAATCCTTCTGCGATCGTATCGGTAGGATTATTGGCATCCGTGATGAATACCTTTGACTGATCTGCCAATCCTTTTACATTCCCCGTGACGACCAATCCGCTGTCGCTGCCACCCTGGGCCAGGGACAAGAAGGGAAGAAACAAACCGATCCAGAGCAACTTCTTCATAAGGAAAACCTTTTTTGTTAATGTATTTGTATTATTTTTTGATGTGTCGATCCTGTAAAACGTTCACGACCTTCTGTAAATTAGTTCCTTTTGCATTTAATAAGATCAGATAATGGAACAGCAGGTCCGCGGCTTCATCCAGGAAAAGTTTTTCATTCTGATCCTTGGCTTCTATGACCAATTCCACGGCTTCCTCTCCCACTTTCTGGGCTATTTTATTGATGCCGGCTGCAAAAAGACTGGCCACATAGGATTTCTCCGTCGAAGCCTGCCTGCGTGACTGGATGATCCCTTCCAGTAAGAACAAAAAATCCTCGTTTTGGTTCTTTTCATCCCAGCAGGTATCCGCACCGGTATGGCATACCGGACCCAGAGGTTCCGCCTTGATCAGCAGGGTATCCTGATCGCAGTCTACCGCTATACTCTTCAGCAACAGCAGGTTACCACTCTCTTCTCCCTTGGTCCACAAGCGGCCTTTCGACCGGCTGAAGAACGTAACTTTCCCTTCTTCCTGAGTCTTTTTCAGGGCTTCCTCATTCATAAAGCCCAGCATCAGGACTTTCTGCGTCTCATTATCCTGTATAATAGCCGGTACCAGGCCATCGGGATATTTGTTAAAATCGACTTTCAATCTTATCTGTTTAAAAGCTGTAAAACTAATCTTTTTCCTGCTCCGCCCCCACCCGTCTGTCCCTTATTCTTCTTCATATTCGTACCGAAATTTGTTGTTCCCGCAAATATCCCTTTAATTCCGGGATCGTCATTTCCTTAAAATGAAAAATACTGGCTGCCAACGCCGCATCGGCCTTACCAACCCCAAAAACATCTACAAAATGCTCTTTTGTGCCCCCGCCGCCGGAGGCGATAACGGGTACGGGCAGATTGGCCGACAGCCGGGACGTGATATCGAGGGCAAATCCTTTTTTGGTCCCGTCATGGTTCATCGAGGTCAGCAGGATCTCCCCGGCGCCCCTGTCCACTGCTTCCCTGGCCCAATCCTCACAACGTGCATCCGTGCGCACCCGGCCCCCATTCAGGTATACCATCCAATTCCCGTCTTCTTCCTGGCGGGTATCGATAGCCAATACCACGCATTGGCTGCCGAATTCTTTTGCCAGTTCACTTACCAGTTCCGGCCGTCGGAAAGCAGAAGTATTTACAGAGATCTTATCGGCGCCGTTCTGTAAGAGAATGCTCACATCGTCCACACTGCTGATGCCCCCGCCAACGGTAAAAGGGATATTGATATGATGGGCGATCCTGTTGACCAGTTCGCTCAGGGTCTTTCTTTTTTCATTCGTAGCCGTGATATCGAGGAACACCAGTTCATCCGCACCTTGCCGTGCATAGAGGGCCCCCAGTTCGACAGGATCGCCCGCGTCCCTTATATTTTCGAAATTGACGCCTTTTACGGTCCGCCCGTCCCGGATATCCAGGCAGGGTATGATCCTCTTGGTCAGGCCTCTTCGCTGGGAATGCTGTTCATTTTTCATACAAGCCCGATTTTTGTCAATTCCTTTAAAGAAATACGTCCTTCATAGATCGCTTTCCCGATGATCACGCCTTTACACCCGATCTCTTCCAATTGCACCAGGTCATCCAGGCAGCTGACTCCCCCACTCGCGATGAAATGTAGCGTGGGAAATTTTTCCAGGATGTTACGGTACAGATCCAGGGAGGGACCCTGCAGCAACCCATCCTTACCGACATCCGTACAGAAAACCTGCCGGATGCCCTTTTGAATATATTCCTCTATGAAATCATAGACCCAGCGATCGGTGGTCTCCAGCCATCCGCCTATGGCGATCTTTTCATTTTTTACATCTGCTCCCAATAAGAATTTGTCCGCGCCATAGGGTTCCAGCCAACTGAGGAACAGCTCCGGGTCTTTCACGGCCATACTGCCGATCGTTGCCAGGGCCGCGCCGGAATTAAAGACGATCAGAACATCCTCTTCCTTTTTAATGCCTCCTCCAAAATCGATCACGAGGGACGTTTTCCCCGCGATGGTCTCCAGTACCTTCCAATTCTTTACGGCGCCCGCTTTCGCCCCATCCAGGTCCACGAGATGCAGGCGCTTCAGACCGGCATCTTCAAATTCTTTAGCCACTTCCAGGGGGTGCTCATTATAGATCTTCTTTTGTTCATAGTCACCCTGTGTCAGGCGAACGCATTTTCCATCTATGATATCGATAGCCGGTATGATTTCCATGATCGTATTTTCAGGCTCCTAAAAAATTTCTTAGTATGGTTTCTCCCACCTGCGCTGATTTTTCCGGGTGGAACTGCACCCCATAAAAATTGTCCTTATGCAGGCCCGAGCTATAGGGTTGTACATAATCGGTTGTCGCAATCGTATGTTTCCCAAGCGCGGCATAATACCCATGTACAAAATAACAATAACTCCCGGGGTCGATACCCGCAAACAGGGGAGATTGCAGGTCATAGATCGTATTCCAACCGATCTGTGGAACTTTAAAGCTGTCCTTCGGGGCGATGGAAGAAGGGTCGAATTTTTTCACTTCTTCTTCGAAAATGCCCAGGCAGGGAGTATCATTTTCTTCGCTGTAACGGCACATCAGTTGCATGCCCAGGCAAATGCCCAGCACCGGCTGACGAAGGCTGCGGATCAGGCTGTCCAGTTCCCTTTCCTGCAGATATTTCATGGCCGTGCTCGCCTCCCCTACCCCCGGAAAGATCACCTTATCCGCAGCCCGGATCTCTTCGTGGTCATCCGTCACGGTAGCGGTCATCCCGATCCTTTCCAATGCATAGAGCACGGATTGGATATTACCTGCGTTGTATTTGACGATTGCTAAGTTCATAACCCTTTGTCAAGTATGGTGGCCAAAAATTGTTTGGTCGAAGACCCGATATCCTTTCCTGCTTCCAATGCGCGGATATAGGCCGTTCCGATGATCACGCCCGAGGTATGCTTGCAGGCTTCCAGGAAGGTGCTTCGGTCTTTTATCCCAAAGCCCACCAGCACGGGGTTCTTCAGGTCCATCTTTTCGAGCCTTTCAAAATATCCCTGCTGACCGGCCATATCCTTATCCTTACCCGTGGTGGAAGAGGAAGAGACGGCATAGAGGAAGCCTGAGCTGAGGGAATCCACTTTACGGATACGCTGTTCCGATGTTTCCGGGGTCACGAGAAAAATAAAATCTAATCCGTATTTTTTTATGAGTGCGCCGTATTCCGTTTCAAATTCATAGATCGGCAGATCGGGCAGGATCAATCCGTCCACGCCGGACGCAGATGCATCCGCGCAGAACCGTTCAAAGCCATATTGCAGGGCGGGGTTCATATAGCCCATCAGCAATACCGGCACGCGGATAGCCGGCCGGAGTTCTTTTAATTGGGCAAACAAACGGACCAGGGTCATGCCATTCTCCAGGGCCTTGCTGCCACTGGCCTGGATCACCGGGCCATCGGCCAGGGGATCGCTGTAGGGCATACCCAATTCGATCAGGTCGGCTCCATTCTCCTGGAGCGCCTTCATGACCTCCAGCGTGCTGTCAAGGTCCGGGTACCCGGCTGTGCAATATACATTGAGGACCTGTTTATTTTTTTTCGCAAAAAGTTCGCTTATCCGGCTCATATTATTTGGCCCTCCATGGCCTTCATATACGTGGCTAAATCCTTATCCCCTCTTCCGCTCAGACAAAGTACTACCGTATCCTTTTCATTCAATTGTATTTGATCCAGCGCCGCCAGCGCGTGGGCCGATTCAAGGGCGGGTATGATCCCTTCCAGCCGGGCCAGCTCAAAGGCCGCTGCCAGCGATTCGTCATCCGTCGCACTCAGGAACTTCGCCCGGCCGCTGTCATAGAGATAGGCATGCAGGGGTCCGATACCCGGATAGTCCAGGCCGGCCGATATACTGTGGGGTTCCACTACCTGTCCGTCATCCGTCTGCATTACGAGGCTCCTGCTGCCATGCAGGACGCCGGGCTTGCCAAGCCGGGTCGTAGCGGCGCTGAGACCGCTATGTACTCCGTGACCAGCCGCTTCCACGGCGATCAGTTCCACGCTGCCCTCGTCCAGGTAATGATAGAAGGCCCCGGCTGCATTGCTGCCGCCGCCCACACAGGCGATCACATGCGTTGGCAGTTCGCTCCCCGTCTGTTCTTTTAACTGCACACGGGTCTCTTCGCTGATGACGCTTTGAAAACGCGCCACCATATCCGGGTAAGGGTGCGGCCCCACTACACTCCCTATAATATAATGGGTATCGCTGGGGTGGTTGATCCAATCCCGGATCGCTTCATTCGTTGCGTCCTTTAAGGTCTTACTCCCGCTGGTGGCAGGTACCACTTTTGCGCCCAGCATTTTCATGCGGGCTACGTTCGGAGCCTGCCGCTCGATATCTTTTTCTCCCATGTAGACGATACATTCGATGCCTTTCAGGGCGCATACCGTAGCCGTCGCAACGCCGTGCTGCCCCGCACCCGTCTCTGCAATGATACGCTTCTTGCCCAGGCGCTGCGCGAGCAGGATCTGACCGATCGTATTGTTGATCTTATGAGCGCCGGTATGATTAAGGTCTTCCCTTTTGAGAAAGATCTCCGTGTTATATTTTGCGCTCAGCCGCCGGGCCAGGTATAAAGGAGAGGGACGTCCTACATAATCTTTCAGCAGGGAATGGAATTCCTTCTGAAAAGAGGATTCATAAATGATCTCCAGGTAACGGGTACGCAGGTCCTCTACATTCGGGTAGAGCATCTCCGGGATGTAAGCGCCTCCGAATTTTCCATAATAACCCTGGGCATCCGGGGAATAGCCCCTGGATTCGCGAAAAGTTGTGGGCCCGTCGGCCGGGCGAAAAGGTGTTGACATGGTCCTAATGATTTTGTTTTAGTCCTTCCAGCATGGTGCGTATCTTTTTCAGATCTTTCACCCCCGGACTCTGCTCGAATTTACTGTTGATGTCTATCGAAAATAATTTCCGGGCCACGGATTCTTTCTCAAATGCTTTCAGCTTCTCCACATCGCCCGGTTCGATGCCTCCGCTTAAAAAAAATAATTTGTCGATATGAGCTGGCTTCAGAACGCTCCAGTTAAATTTTTTACCCGTTCCCCCATAGCCTACTCCTTCCGTATCGAAGAGGAACATATCGCAGGAGTCCTGGTAGGGACGTATGATCCAGTCGATCGGATCGTCTTCGCCAAGGCGGAACACCTTGATCACCGTGATATAGTTGGATAGTTGCTCGCAAAAACGCGGGGTCTCATCCCCATGCAATTGCACCATATCCAATCCGTAGGCATCCACCTGTGTCATCACCTCATCATAGGTGGCATTGACGAATACGCCCACCTTGCCCAATCGCAACCTGGCCTTTTTCAACTGCTCCCCCGACAAATGCCGGACGACATAGCGGGGCGATTTCGGATAAAAAATAAACCCGGCAAAATCCACTCCCATAGCATCCAATTGTTTGACCTGGTCCAATTCGGTCATTCCGCAGACTTTTACTCTCATAATGATCTCCCGGTCCATCCTTCCGATGAAGGGGGGCCTTTTTTATTGGTTAACGAATGAGGCAAACAATCTCAGACAAATTATACGCTACGCTGCAGCTCCTGTACGAATTTTTCAAAAGCCATCACGGGATCCTTTTCCTTCATAAAATTCTCGCCGATAAGAAATCCCTTGAAGCCGTATTCCTTCAATTGGAGGATCGTCTCCGGCTTGCTGATCCCGCTTTCCGAGATGGTGATCTTCCCTTCCGGGATCTTTTTACTGAGATCGATGGACCTGCGCACGTCTACCGTGAACGTTTTCAGATCGCGGTTGTTCACCCCCACCAGTTCCGTCTCATCGCAGATATGCCCCAGTTCTTCTTCATTATGGATCTCCAGCAGTACTTCCAGTCCCAGGGACTTTGAAAAAGCAGCCAGCCTTTTGACTTCGGCAGGGGTAAGGCAAGCCGCTATCAACAGGATCACATCGGCCCCGATCGACCTTGCTTCTACGATCTGGTATTCATCGATCATGAAATCCTTTCGTAAGATCGGGATTGCATTTATACGCGCCTTTTCCAGGTCGCCGCTGCTGCCGCCGAAAAAATCCTCATCCGTAAGCACGGACAGGCAGGAAGCTCCGTTAGCGGCATACCCTTTCGTCACCTCCACTACATCCGCCCCGGCGTTAATGATCCCCTTCGAAGGCGAACGCCGCTTGAATTCAGCGATGATCCCGGTCCTTAACGGGTTGGCCAGGAACTCCCGCAGGGATAAGGTCTTTCTTGAAAAAAAATCGCTTCCTTCCAGCTTACTGATCCCCGTCTTCGCCTTACGACGTTCTACATCCGATCGCTTATGTTCAATTATTTTATCGAGTATGTTCATAACTCTATTGATAAGAAATTAATTTCTGTAAAGCGTTATAGGCCTTTCCACTCTCCAGGCTATCTATCGCGGTGGCATAAGCCTCTTCATAATTTTTATAAGTTCCCGTCAATTGCAGCGCCATCGCCGCATTCGCCAGCACCACCGCATTTTGCGCCCAACTTCCCTGCGATCTCAATATTTTCGTAAACAGCCTCGCCGCCTCTTCCACCGAATTGCCGCCATAGATATCCGTAGCATTCACCATACGCTTGCCCAATTGTTCGGGGGTCATGATCTTCTCTCCTTTGTTGGTGATCACCTTGGTATCTCCCGTCAGCGAGATCTCGTCATATCCGTCCAGGCTATGGATGATCGTGAAATTACCCTTTGTCTGCTGCAGGAGGTAATTATAGATCCGCGCCATTTCCAGGTTGTAGACGCCCACTAACTGGAATGTCGGGAAGGCGGGATTCACCATCGGGCCGAGCATATTAAAAAAAGTACGGACGCCCAGGTGCTTGCGGATCGGGGCTACGGTCTTCAGGGCCGGGTGGAACAAGGGGGCATGCAGGAAGCAAATATTCGCTCCGTCTATTTCCTGCCGCAGTTTACCCACATCGCTCTTTAGTTTATATCCCAGTTGTTCCATCACGTTGGAAGCTCCGCTGATGGAAGAAGCGCCGTAATTGCCATGCTTGGCTACTTTCTTTCCCGCTCCCGCCACTACGAAGCAAGCCAGTGTGGAGATATTGAAGGTGTTCTTGCCATCTCCTCCCGTACCCACAATATCGATCGTTGCTTCTCCATCGAGGTCGACGCGTACACAAAGTTCCAGTAGTGCGTCCCGGAAACCCTGCAATTCATCGATGGTGATACTGCGCATAAGGAAGACAGTAATGAAAGAAGCGATCTCGCTTTCATTATACTGTCCCCGGGCCATGTTCACCAATACTTCCCGGGACTGTTCCCTGGACAGGGCCTTGTGTTCGAATAAGAGCTGTAGTATTTTTTTCATGATCGCTTATTGTTTTAACCAGTTCCGCATGATCTCCACGCCTAGTGGGGTCAGTACGCTTTCCGGGTGGAACTGCACACCCTGGACATCGTATTTTTTATGTTGCAGCCCCATGATATAATTTTTCTCATCACGGGCCGTCACTTCCAGTTCAGAAGGAAAATCCTCGTCGCTGATCACCCAGCTATGATAACGCCCCACTTCGATCTCCTCGGGCAGCCCGTCGAACAGGCGCGAGCCGGCATCCTTACTCACAGTTGACAACTCACCACTCACTTTCTTCACCGGGGTCGCCACCCCGTGATACACCGTGCTTAAATTCACAAGTTTACCACCGAAGGCCTCCCCGATCGCCTGGTGCCCCAGACATACACCCAGGATGGATTTAGAAGGGGCATATTCGCGGATCAAAGGCAGGAGTAGTCCGGCTTCGGAAGGCACACCGGGGCCCGGCGATAAAATGATCTTATCGAATTCTTTTACTTTTTCCAGGGGCAACTGATCGTTGCGGTGCACTTCTACTTTCTGGTGGGTTATTTTTTCCACGAGGTGTACCAAATTATACGTAAAAGAATCATAGTTATCAAAAACAAGAATACGTGTCACGATGGATTGGTTTAATGGTTAGATCTGCTCTGCGAGCAGAAGGGCCTTTTTCAAAGCACCCAGTTTGTTATTCACCTCCTGCAATTCACTTTCCGGCTTACTCGCCGCCACCACGCCGGCCCCCGCCTGGTATACCAATGTATTTTGCTGGCTGAGGAGGCTACGGATCATAATGGCATGATTGCAACTGCCGTCAAAACCCATAAAGCCGATACAACCTCCATAATAACTTCTTGCAGTGGGCTCATAGGCATCGATCAATTGCATAGCCTTGAATTTCGGCGCGCCGCTCAAAGTGCCTGCAGGAAAGGTGGTCGCCAGCAGTTCGAAAGGATTGCCGTTGTCTCTTGTTTTCCCTCTTACTTCGCTTACCAGGTGTATGACATGCGAATAATATTGTACCTGCCGGTATTGGGTCACCACCACGTCGTCGCAGAGACGGCTGAGATCGTTGCGGGCCAGGTCCACCAGCATCACATGCTCGGCATTCTCCTTTGCATCCGTCAGCAACTGATCGGCCATCAGTTGGTCTGTCTCATCATTGCCCGTCCTCTTGAAGGTACCCGCGATAGGGTGTACGATGGCCTGACCGTTGCGGATGATGAGTTGAGATTCCGGCGAGGAGCCCATGAGCTTGTAATCGCCATAATCGAAAAAGAAAAGATAAGGGGATGGATTGATATTCCGTAAAGCCCGGTATACGTTGAACTCGTCTCCCGTAAAGCTTTGCTGGAAGCGGCGGCTCAATACGATCTGGAAAGTGTCTCCCCGGTAACAGCTCTGAATCCCCTTTTCCACCATGGCAAGATATTCTTCATCCTTTAGGTTAGAGGTTTCCCCTCCTTCGAGCCTGAAGGGATAAACAGGCACATCCTTGCTTTTGATCAGGGATTCCACCATGGAAAGGTCGCTTTCGACCCCGGCGATCTCATTTTCGCAGATATACAATTCGTCCTTGAAATGATTGATGGCGATCACGTACTGATAGAGCCGGTAGCGCATCAGGGGAATGGCCATGGATCCTCCCGGCGCCTTGTTGTTTTCCGTCTCAGGGCGGGTGCGGAATTGAACGGTCTCGAAGAATTGTACGGCGTCGAACGTCGTGTACCCGAATAGTCCCTGGGTGGCTTTCAGGTGTTTTTCCGTCGAAGGTTCCACGTCAAATCGTTGCATGAACTCCCATAATATGCGTGGCACATCGGATGAATTTTTGATGGCCGTCTTTTCCGGAGGCAAGCCCGGCAGTTTGAACTCGATATTCCGGGTATCCGTGATCTCGATCCCCGCAATGGCATTGATACAGATAAAGGAGGTACTATTCTCCGACACGTGGTAGTCCGTGCTTTCCAGCAGGATCGTATCACGGAACCGGTCCCGCAGGCGCAAATAGATACCCACAGGCGTATAAATGTCCGATAGGAGTTGCCTGCAATGGGTCTTTATAGCTATTTTCTTCATGATCTGGTCGGCGAATGGGTGAAACAAAAAGGCCCCGAATGATCGGGGCCCAATACGGTAATATCTATAGGTATAGCATTACTTGCCCCGCCAGGAGTTCGTATGCCACCACCAAATTTTGTTGATTATTTCTATTTTCTTTGTCATTACCCGGCAAATATGAATCGGAAAAACGATTCCGCCAAATTTTTTTTACCCCCGGTTACCCCTAAACAACCGCTATGGGGTTTTGTCCGGGTCCCTGGATTTGGCCCCATGGGTATAGTATAAAACCAACCATAAGTCATATAAGCTTTCATAGGGTATACACCTAATAATAAATCCCTTCCAAAAAAAGTGGAATAGATTTTACCACTAATACGTTCGATCTGAAAATAATCAGCCTATCAGCAACCCGATCAGCAATCCGATCAGAAACCACTTCATTCAAGAACATCATTCCGGACCATGATTATCCCCGGACTATACTCTTCAGCTTTTTTTTAACAATTCAAAATCAAAAACAAAATGAAAAACAGGACCAAATTGATCGCTACTGCCTTCGCGCTGATAGCATCCGCGTCCGGATCGTTTGCACAGTCGACAGCATCGGCAACAGCAACCGCTACCATCGTAACACCGATCAGCATTACAAAAACCGTCGACATGAACTTCGGCAATGTGGCTGTACAAGCCGGTACGGGCGGCACGGTCATAATGACCCCCGCAGGCGTTCGCTCGGTAACAGGCGGCGTAACCCTTCCTGCTACAACGGGTACGGTGTCTGCCGCTTCTTTTACCGTCAATGGCCAGGGAGCCTACACGTACGGGATCATCCTTCCATCTTCCGCTCTTACCCTCACCAGTGGAGCGAACACGATGACGGCTGACACTTTTACGAGCACCCCTACCGTAGCGGCAGGGCAACTGACCTTGGGCACCCAGACCCTTACCGTGGGAGCTACCCTGAACGTAGCTGCCGCCCAGGCTTCGGGTGTTTATGTTTCAGGAACGCCGTTTAATGTAACCGTGAATTACAACTAAACCTCCAATTAAAGAAAACGTTGCATTTAGTAACGTTTTCTTTAAAAATCATTACCCCATGCACCAGCTACGACCAACCTATTTTTTTGTTTTTCTTTCCGGGTTGTTGACCCTGCAACTTATTTTTTCAGGCAGCGCGATGTCACAGGGCGACCTGCTGCTAATGCCGAGAAGAGTCATCTTTGAAGGATCGAAAAGGTATGAAGAGTTGAACCTCGCTAACACCGGCAGGGACACGGCCCGGTACGTCATTTCCCTGATGCATATCCGGATGAAGGAAGACGGAGGATTTGAAGAGATCAACCAACCGGATTCAGGAGCGGATTTTGCCGATAAATTCATCCGCTTTTTCCCACACAGCGTTACACTCGGTCCCGCGGAATCCCAGGTAGTAAAAATACAATTGACGAAAATAAATGAACTTCTCCCCGGAGAATATCGTTCCCATATCTATTTCAGGGCCATACCCGATAAATCACCTCTGGGCGAGAACAAGCCTACCGCCGACTCTGCTATATCTATTCGTCTCATTCCGATTTTTGGCATTTCTATACCGGTCATTATACGGGTAGGGGAACCGACCACCAGGGTAAGCCTTTCCGACCTGTCGGTGGGCATGGCGCAAGACACGATACCCATCCTGAATATGACATTTCTCCGTACGGGGAATATGTCCATATACGGCGATCTTGCGGTCGACTACACATCGATCTATGGAGATACTTACCACGTGGGCTCCGTAAAAGGGATCGCGGTTTATACACCCAATCAGGCGCGTCGGTTCAAGGTCACCCTTGATAAACGCAAAGGCGTTGACTATCATTCCGGGAAACTGCATATAGTATATTCCACACCGACAGAATCCCATTCGGCGAAGATCGCCGAGTCAGAACTGATT
>Ga0307516_10001557_pt1 | contig 31550 bp, 41 predicted proteins | sample 19_EM_MG_FD_203310 | JGI IMG/M metagenome (GOLD analysis project Ga0307516, IMG submission 203310) | Populus trichocarpa ectomycorrhiza microbial communities from riparian zone in the Pacific Northwest, United States - 19_EM | ecosystem: Host-associated > Plants > Roots > Unclassified | place... | reverse complement strand
GCCTTCCTGATAACCCCCCCCCCCCCCCCCCCTGTATCGCGCTGCTGAGCGATGGGAGGTGTCTTTTACAACTGGCGAGCCCGCTGGTGTCGAGTTGGGCCTCCGCCCATTGGATTGACCGAATTATGTCTTTATGGCTGTGGTCCTTTCATTCTTTGGCCCACTCACCCATTCATATTCCCATTGTTCATTGTTCATCATTCATCATTCACCCTTTACCATTCGGTATTCACTAAGCCGACGTACTTGACACCCGATATCCCTCCTACCGTCCGTGGTGTTTACCCCACCCTGCCCGAGCCCAGCTACCGCACACCGGTTGACTACCCCCCCCTCCTCTTCCTCCTCCTCCTCCTCCTCCTCCTCCTCCTCCTCCTACCTCCCACCCATCTCATCCACTTTGTAAAGTTCGATTACCCCTACGCCCAAACTTTCTTCCGCAGCCCAACAAAAGCAAAATACCTTCTAGCCTCAAATTCTAATTCCAGCCTCGACAGTCAGTCCCATATAAAGTCATCGAGCCTGAATAACCTCCCCGAGTTTCATCCTCCGTTCATCACACCCTTCTCTTTGCTCTGTGCACTCTACAGTCCTAGCATAGCCGCAAGGTTTGTCCCAGCCTCTCTGTGCTGCCCTCTTTGATTTCGGTCCGTTCTGTCCTTCCCGGAGTGACAGAATGCACCCATCTTCATGCTTGTGCTCTGCTAACACCGTTAAAAGACATCAGCTATAGTTCCTTTCGGACGGACGAACGACTTGGAGATCTTGGTTTCAGAGCCCCGGCCGTGCATCACCAAAGTTTTCAAAACGCTTGACTCACCATCATGGCTGTCAGTCCGTCGTTCCACGGCATCGTGTTGAACAGTAGGGATGCGCTCCTACTCTTCACGGAAGCTATTCAAGGCCGTATTCCTATGATCACCCGTCGTCCCCACGACAAGGAGCGTGCCACTTCGATCGCATCGGGAAACATTTTTATCTACTGCGAAAATGGCTCGTCCATCAAGCGGTGGACTGATGGAGTTACCTGGAGCCCCAGCAGGATCATGGGTAACTTTCTCATCTACCGCGAGCTCAACAAAGGATTTCCTCCTGGAGAAAAGAAGCGGGCGGCGAAGAAGAAGCACAACCCAGATGATGGAAGTGAGAGCCCTCTTGAGCAGACCGAGGATGACATGCTTCCGCCTCTCCAAATCAGCAAGGATGAGGAGCGGATGCTGATCGGCTCTCTTATCGAATCCTACGATTTCAAGAGGGAAGGACTGGTGAAGAAGACTATCAGCGTCAAGTTTCAGGATCAGGTGTACCATCTCGTCTCCTACTACACCCTGCGCCATGCCATCACCGACCTCATCAACAGGCAACCTTCGAGAATGGCCGAATTCACTCACACTCAGATCCTCGAGGAGCTTACCACGGGCCAGAACTTCCGTGTCGCCGTGGACACAAACGGAACGGATGTTGCCAACAACAGCAACAATACCCCTCCGCCTTCTTCCGGTTCTCCTGGTCCCCCCAACCGCTACCCAGACGAAGACCCTTACTCCCAAGGCCACCACCAGGGTTACATGTCTAGCCCGGGTGCATACGCTTCGCCCTCTGTGATCTCTCGTTACGATGTTCAGGGGGACTCACCGCTTTCCTACGAGACGTCCACGACTTCTATTCGCAGCTATCCCGGCTATCCAAGGAGCGATGACATGAGCCATTATTCGTCGTCCTTGCGAGACAACATCCCGCGGTCCCAGGTGACATACCCACTTCCTGGCGACTACAGTGCGTTCTCCCACGATGGCACGCGCTCGTTCTCCATATCTTCTGGTATGCATGGTGGTCCCCATGCAATGGAAGGCAGCCCACACCCCGGTATGCAACAGGGCCGATCTCAGTCGTACAGCGCTGGTGGGCACTACGGCGGAATGACTGAATCACCGGCCTATCCGAACGGTACTCCTCCGGGTATGCCTTTATTGCCATCGAGAAACAGCTTGCCCATGCAGCATCCCCTGGGGTCTGGCTCCATGTCTCCGGAGAAGAGCAACGGCTCCGCTGGCAGCTACCTTCCTCCCGCACGCCAGTCGTCTACCCCTCAAGGATCTCCCGATGACGCACAGAGGCCCATAAGCTACCAGATAGAAGACAGTGTAACCTTCAGCAGGCCAAAATGGTCGTAGCCGCCCTCACAGCGATCAGTGATTCGAGCGCCGGCAGGCTCAGCCTTTATGTGAGCGATGTCGTTTGGAGGGGCTCGATTGAACAGTTGCATGAGTACGGAGACTGGTGTTGTGTTTGCATTCCGTTAGCTGGGTACATTTTTAGTACTAGAGTAATAGCACGCGGAGACATAATGTCGGATGAGCGCAGGTTGCATACCGGCTGGTTCTGTATCCACTCCGCCCTGCATTCTCTGGAACTTCTCACTGGGCGTCGGGATTGTCTTGTTTTTTTTAAATGTTTTCTCTCTAAAGGTCTGCCCTTCCCCTTCCCATATTGTGGAAGTCATGTTGTTCCGAAGTACTCGTTGTTTTCTCATATTTCTTTTCTTTCCCCCTTAAAGGTGTGTTGCGTTGGCTGGCGGTGTTTGGCTTTTTCCTTCTCCCCGACTCTTCGTATGTTAACCCCCCCCCCCCCCCCCCACTATTATTAACACCATTTTTTCTTTCGGTTTCTTTCCGGGCTGTTGCTATATGGCTTCTGATAGACTTGGGGGGAATTTGTGCATACAGAACTGTTTGTCTGTTGTTTTGCTTCGTTTTCCTTTTCTTTAACTTGAGAAGACTATTGTAATGTACCTAGGGAAGGTCAGCGTGAAACGGTATGGCGTTTTTCGTCATGGACCCGAGATTATAAATGCATGTTTGTCTGGCATGATTACCTACAGTAGTTTCCTGTGAAAACAAGGTACTTTGCATCTTGGGTATGCCGATTCGTGATGTCTTTGTCAACGTGTTGTCGACCGCGGCAGTCAAGCGCGCCATTCGACAGGGATGGAAGATGGAAAGAAAAGCCTTCTCGGTATTCATCCATCCCGCGACTAAGCCTACAGCACCCTCCCGTGACGACAGCGACAGGAGGCTCCTTTATCTGTGCCCTCTAGTGCAGAGTCTTCTCCCTGTAGAGTAGTTACATACATGCCTTTCACAGGTATCTGAATATCTAGCCACCTGCATATCTGTATAGTCAGCGTGCACCGGGAAGAAGCGAGGGAAACCATTAGTTATCACCAACTGGCACCACCCCTTGTCTCGGACGAATTGTTTGGTAGCGAGGTTTCCTAATTTTTTAATTGTTTTTTTCTTTACATAGATATGTGTACATCATGGTACATAGATACTTACATATTGTATGCATGCGAAGCAAGGAAAAAAATATAGCTTATTCTGACGTCAATCGTTCTTTTCTTTGCTTCTTGCCTTTGACTCTTCGCCCCTTTCCAGCGTCCTCCTCCCCTCCTCCCCTGGACGAACGATAGCCGACCGGAAACGGGTAACGATGGCAACCGCTCGGTGCTTACTCGGATCGGTGGCGAGAGGATTCGTGGCGACGACATCGGCGACGACGAGCACGGCGTTGAGGAATTCAAGAATCAGGAATCGGTGCGGGATATCTAGGTCTATCTTTGGCGGAGCATGCTAAAGCGTGGAGGAGAGAGCTAACAGGAAAACCAGCATACCGGCCATACAGACTACTACAGTACACCGAGCGTTCCGAACGTCCGCTGTCGCTCGCACCCCGGAGGAGGAAGAGCGGAAGAAGAAGCAGTACATCCTCTCCGACACCAGCGATGCCGCAAAGAGTCCCCTCCACGCCCTCAGGGGCAGCTTCCGCGTATCCAAAGCGGCGCGAGAAAAGGTCTGGAACGTGCCCAACACGCTCACGTTCGGGCGACTCTTCGCGTCGCCAGTGATCGGCTACCTGATCCTGCACGACCAGCACGTGGCGGCGCTGTCGCTCTTCGCGGTGGCCGGAGCATCGGACCTGGTCGATGGCTGGATCGCGCGGCGCTGGGACCTGCAGACGGTCGTCGGCAGCGTGATCGATCCCATGGCCGACAAGACGCTCATGACGATCCTGACCGTCTGTCTCGCTGTCAAGGGGATCCTGCCCGTGTGGATCGCGGGAACCATTCTCGGCCGCGACGTGGCCCTCGCCGTCTCGGCCATCTACTTCCGCTGGATCTCGCTGCCCCCGCCAAAGACCATGAAGAGGTACTGGGACTTCTCGCTCCCCAGCGCCGAGGTCCATCCCACCAACATCAGCAAGCTGAATACCGCCCTGCAACTCGCGCTCATCGGCGCGTGCGTGGCTCACCCGATCGTCGGCGGAAGTGCGGATTGGGAGGCCGCGTTCCAGGCCATGCAGTAAGCCCCCTGAGCGTGTGGTCGAGGCGAAGAGGCTGACGGAAGGGAAGATACACGGTTGCTACCACGACCGTGTGGAGCGGGCTGAGCTACATTTACTCGAAGGATGCGGTGACGTTCGTGCGACATCCCACCACCGCCACCACTACACCTCCTGCGGAAGACGACAAGACGAAGCGATAGAAGAGTGGAGCGATACATATCCTTGCCCTTTTCTTGCCCTTTTCTTTCCCTTTGCTTGCGACCTTTGGGGGGGATTTACGTTGTACATTAGTTAACTGCACAGTTCCCCTTCGTTTCACGTGTCCACACGCTTCACGGAGGAATCGTCCACAAGCGGTATGCAGGATGGAGGGCGTGATGTCGCAGCGGCAGTGTGTACGGGAGAGCGGGGGCGTGGTCTCGCCCAAGTAACTGACCACTTGCATACATATGTAACCACGGAACGCACAGCGTGACCGATGGTTGGTCAACACGCAGACCTCCCTTTTGACTTTCGGATGGCAACCGTGCGTCCGCAGCGTCGACACCCACAGCAGTCGGAAGGCGGGGCGTAACTGAATTAGGTACGTACCTACACACATGGTGTACTCGGCGCATCTACCGGCAGTTATCGTCAGGGACGGCGCATTGGTCGTGGCACATGCGGAGCAGTCTGGGGCGGGACGCGCGATGTCAAAACTACCGTACATATGTACCTACATACCTACTCACGTACGTACGGCCCATACGTGCGTAGCAGAGTGCCGTCTATTGTGCATCCTGATCTCTCGTGCGGGAGAGTGCGCGTGGTTTTGGTTTTGGTTTTGGTTTTGGTTTTGGTTGTGGTTTTGGTTGTGGTGGTGGTGGTGGTGGTACTTGTCTGAACGAGCAGATGAGTGGATGGGGAATGGAATCTGCGAAGAGCGAAGAACACCTCTGGGCAGTCTCCGCGCTGCCGCTCATAACATACGTACATACCGAGCAACATCGCCGGAGCAGGCTCCTTCTTCATCTTCTTGGTCCGTATATACGTGCCCGCTTAGCTAGCCGGCTTTGTCCAAGCGCAGGTATTGCTTTTCTACCTTCTTCTCTTTCCATTGCTTGCTTGCCTGCTCTTTTGTTCTTGAGAAAAGTGAGTCTTTCTTTTGGTCGGTCGATCATAAGATCTCGTTCGATATTTGACCTTCCTCCCCCACCCCCCCGCCGTAGAAGAGTGCATACGGTTTGGTACGTAACTGACCGAGGTCAGAGTCGGACAGACAGTGCAACAGCTGATGCGGCGGCCTCTCTACGTGTTGCCAGCCATGGTGGCGTCTCGGGTGAGCTGCGTTGAGCGAAGCGACGAGGACCAGATGAGGGTGGCAGCCAAGTCAAACTAATCACTCAAAACGGGGGGCGGCGGGGGCCGGTCGAAGCGGGGCGACAAGACAGTAACAGCAGATCACAGTGTCCGGTCTCCAGTGTAAATGTCCCAAAATAAATACGAGTCAGGCCAAAGCAAGGGAGTTGCGAGCAACCAGAAGCAGTTACAAGTAAAACAAACCCAAAACCATCGTTAACCGTACAATACAAATGTCCCTTTTCACACAGATACAACATCGCACTCACTTACAACTTGGCACCCTCGGCCAGCAACTCCGCCGCAGCTGCCGCGATGGCCAGCTTGCCGGTCTCGACAACTTTGGTCTGGAAGATCACCTTGTTTCCCTCCTTCCACATCTCTGTGCGCAGCGTCTGGCCGGGAACGACAGTTCCGGCGAACCGGACCTTTATGTTCTTGAACTTTCCGAATGACTGGTAGATGTGCTTTCCCGCGATGCCCATGAAGCACAGCCCGTGGAGGATGGGGTCCTTGAAGCCGCCGACGCTGGAGAAGGCCGGATCGATGTGCAAGGGGTTGCGGTCACCCGAGAGACGATAGAGTGCCGCTTGGTCTTCGGTGGTCTTCTCCTCGATAACCTTGTCGGGGTTGCGCGAGGGAGCCTTGTTGGCGGCGGTGGCGGCGCCGCGTTCTGAAACCTTGGGGGATCCACCGAAGCCGCCGGAACCGCGGATGAAGGTTGTGGTCTCGTTGACGAAGAGGACCGCGCCGGAGACGTCCTTGGTCTCGGTGCGGATTACAACGACGGCGGCGGCCCCCTTGTCGGCGACCTCGACGAGTGAGGAGTAGGAGGTGAGAGTGCCAGAGGTCGGGATGGGGAACTTCCTGATCTCGAGATACTGCTCACCGTGCAGAAGCATCATGGGGTTGAACTTGGGGAGGATCTCGTCGAAGGTGAACGGAACCTCGGCGTTGAAGTACGGAATCACACCGAAGGTGGGCAGGGCCTCAAAGCCGTCGGCGCCCTCAAACACCCACTTGAGGTCCGTCCGCTTGGCACCGATGCCCAAGTTGTAGAGTATCACCTCCTTGTCGTCATAGGTGAACGGAGTACCCGCAGAGGTAGCCTTCTTTGCTTTCTCGATGGCGTCGAGAACCTTCTTGTTAGGAGCCGCGGCAGGTTTAGCCGCGGACTTTCCGCTCTTGCGGTTTCCCGTGTTCGCAAACACCTTGGCCAGGGCGTCCTGGGCGCTCTCGGGGTTGTCCGAGCGTCCGTCGAAAGTCACTATCTCTTTCCATGCGGCGCGGATAGCCTCGGGAGTGAGGGGAACATCAACGGGGAAGCCGTGCCCACCACTGCGCTGCCAACGGGTGCGGCCAACCCAGCCCGAGCCAACCTCGTAGAGAGCACCGGTCGAGGGTGCGGGGATCTTCTCGGAAGCGAGAGCACCGACGAGAGGAGCGACATACTCAGGCTTGAAAGCGCGGACCATCTCCTCGGGCATGATGGTGGCGGTCATAGCGGTACCGGCGTTGGGGGCGATAGTGTTGACGAGAATGTTGTACTTCTGTCCTTCCCGAGCGATGGCCCAAGAGAAACCGAGAATAGCCAGCTTTGCGCATGCGTAGTTGGCCTGGCCGAAGTTACCGTAGATACCGCTGGTGGAGGCGGTGTTGATGATACGTCCATATTTCTGCTTCAACATGAGGGGCCAGGCAGCCTTGGTGACCTTGTAGGTACCGGTGACATGGACGGCCATCACCTGGTTCCACTGCTCGTCGGTCATGGCGGCGAAGGACTTGTCACGGAGGATGCCAGCGTTGTTCACAATAACGTGGACGGTACCGAAGGCCTTGACACAGGACTCAATAACGGCTTCACCCTCCTCGACTGAGTGCTTGTCACCCGCAGCCTTTCCACCCATCTTTTTGATCTCGTTGACGGTGGGGTCGGGGTTGACGACATCGTTGACGACAACGGAAGCTCCGAGTTTGGCGAACATGAGGGCGTAGGCGCGGCCCAGTCCTCCTCCTGCGCCAGTGACGAGGACAACCTTCCCGGTGAAGTCGGTGGGCTCACCCTGCTCATTGGACTTCGTGTTCTTGGCACCTTCGAGCAAGCTCATGAAGTCATTGGGTCCCTCGGGGTAGTCGGGATCGGTGAAGTCGTTAATCTTGGCCCATCCCTTGATGATGGTGCTTGGGGTCAGGGTCTCGTCGGCCTTGAACAGAGCACCCTTGCTTCGCTCCCACCGGAACTTGGCGACGTGGCCACCACCGACTTCGTAGATGCCTCCTGACTCGGTGCGGTTGGAGTCGTGGGTAAGGAAAGCCACCAAGGGGACAACCCAGTCGGGCTTCAAGTTCTGGAGAACGTCCGGGGGGATAACAGTCTCGGTCATCCGGGACGCAGCGATGGGGGCGATGGCATTGCAGATGATGTTGTACCTGGCACCCTCGCGGGCAAGGGTCTCGGTGAATCCGACCATACCGAGCTTTGCAGCAGAGTAGTTCGCCTGTCCAAAACTTCCAAACAGTCCAGCCGCGGAGGCAGTGTTGATTATCCGTCCATACTTCTGCTTCCTCATTATCGGCCAGGCCGCTTTCGTGCACTACAAACACACACACACAGCTCATTAGCCCCACGTCAGCCCCCACAACTACCACCTCCAGTTCGACTCGATCGGGCTCACCTTGTAGCTCCCCTCCACATGCACTTTCATGATCAGCTCCCAGTCGGCATCCTTCATGTTCTTGAAGGAGATATCACGCAGGATACCGGCATTGTTGAGGAGGATATGTACGGTGCCGAACGCCTTGACGGCGGTCTCGATAATCTTCTCTCCGAACTCGACGGAATCGTAGTTGGCCACGGCTTTGCCGCCGGCCTTTTTGATCTCTTCCACGACCACGTCCGCTGCCTATTATCCGTCAAATGTCAGCGGCACCATCCAACACGCAACATCCACTTTGCACATCAGCCATACGCGTAAACCCCTCCCCCCTAAAAATAATAATAATGCGGGATGGAGCGCCTAAGTAGCCGCAGCAGGTACATGAGGTACATACCTTTGTGTCATTGCCCTCGCCCTTGAACGATCCTCCGAGGTCGTTCACGACGACGCTAGCCCCCCGCGAAGCAAAGAAGAGGGCGTACGCTCTGCCGAGCCCACCGCCGGCGCCGGTCACGACAACGACCTTCCCGTCGAAGCGCAAGGTATCTGGTGATGCGCTCATTGTGGTTGTGTGTGGTTACGGTGTGAATTTGCAGAAGAAAAATAGAGAGCAGCTCGAGAGTACACGATAACAACACCTAATTGCGCGCTGAAGTTGTATTGTGGGGGGAGGATGTGGATATGGATGAGGTCGAGTGGAGGAGGGAAGCCGATTTGCTCACTCAAGATATGGTAGGGACTACGGGCCGATTAATAGCATGTGAATTGTGAATGGGCCTGTAACGGTTGCTGTCTCTGGTAAAATATTGTAGGACAAAAGCTCGGATACGATTTGCAGTGAGCCGGGGCCGAGGTTGAGGGCACGTGTTAGCTTTGGGTTTAGCGTAAGCCGGCAACCTTCGGAGTTTGAAGGATTACAAAGTATGTATCTATGCATGTTTGATCTATCTACCTGCCTCTGCGATGCTTGGCTGGTTGCGGCTGACCACTAAATAGGATTGGGGTGTTTGACACATGTTTCACGAGGGCACATGACAGAATCTCCGTCACACGACAGGTCAGCTTTCAGGCCTCGGGTCGAGGACGTCAGCACCATTTCCCCCCGGCGATACCCATTTCTATGTATCCACATATCTACGGCATGAAGTTGTACCTCACATTACTCCAAGATGCCACCAGTATCGAGGTTTTGCAATCCCGGTCAGTCCTAAACCGGTGCTATTTTTCGGAATGGGGGCGCTCGAAAATTTTTTTTGTGGTTTTGCAAGGTGCACGTTCTTAAGTCAGGTGACGGCGCTGATGTCTAGATATCCGCATGCTGACTTGGTTCTTGCCCAGCCCCCGCAGGTTTGGGGCGTGTCATTCAGTGGGCATTTGTTTACATTCCAGGGAAATAGCATCGTGCAGTTTTTGCACCGGTGCTACATATCTATCAAGTCATGACTTATCCTCATGCCTTACTTAAATCCCTGCACACCCCCCTATCACCTCCCCTGCAATCCTCCGTTGCCCTGACGACATAGTACCGACAAGGATTGCAAAACCTCGATACTAGGTAGTCTCTCAACATTATTCGTCTTTTAACTCGCTTGAAATTCTCGAGATTCCCACGTTTCGCGCAAAAACATTTTAGCTACCTGGTACACAAAGGCTAGATATCTCCGGAGTTGGAGTTACCTGTCGCTCTGCTTCTCTGCAAAGAACACTCGATTGTGTGGGGTATCTAGGCATATTACCCCACGGGCGTTCAGCTTGGGGTGCGGAAAAATCTATGTATCAGGGCGTTCGCTCACATGTGACAATGCCGAGGTCGGCTGGCTGGCTGCATCTCGATTATCTGGTCTTGTGAAGATTTTCGAGTTCCGCAGTTGCTTTACGAGCACGAGATCGCCAAGGAAACAGGAAACAATTGTTGCAGAAAGAAAACCATCTTTCCATGGAATACGTAGAACCAAAAAACTTGTCCCGGTGAAACCATGCTAAAAGAGTAGTAAAAAAAAAAGAACAAAAAAAACAGGTATTGCACAGTGATGATATGATCATGGGGGAGGAGGAAAACAGAGAAAAGGGAAAAAAGCCAAACCAAAAGCAAACACCATGCCGTTTGTTTCTTACAACTTCGCCAGCAGCGTTTGGCTCTTCTTCAGTTGAACGACCGCCTCTTCAACCATTTGGTCGACGATGACCTTGGCGGGCAACTTATCGTTCACCACGGCGGCGACCTTGCCCATCAGGAACGGCCGGGAGTTGTCCATAGTTTCATCGTCGAGGCTGTCGGCCTCGTCCAGCCTCTCAATGTCGTGCTCGACCGGGATGACACCCTTGGAGGTGAGCTCCTTAATCTCGTCGCGACGGTTGACCTCCCAGTTCTCGATGTAACTGTTCTTGCGTACGCGCAGGGGGCGCCCAGTGAAGATGATGGTGCGGATCGTGTCGTCGAAGCCAGCGGTGCGGACCGCCTCCTGGTGGGCCTTGGGGGCTCCGGCCTCCTCAGCGAGGATGAACCTGGTGCCAACCCAGACGGCCTCGGCGCCCATCATGAGCGAAGCAGCAAGCGACTTTCCGTTGTAGATACCACCGGCGGCGACAACCATCACGGGTTTTCCGGTGAGCGGAGAGGTGGCCTTCTTGGCGAGCTCGACGACAGTGGGGATGAGGATGGACGTGGGAACGTCACCGGTGTGGCCGCCGCCCTCTCCTCCCTGCGCGCAGATGATGTCGACACCGGCCTCGATGCACTTGGCCACGTGCTTGGGGTGGCCGATCATGTTCATGTACGCGATTCCGGCCTTGTGGAGACGGTCGACGACGGGCTTGGGAGGGATGCCGATCGCCGAGACGAAGAGGGTCGCGCCGGACTCGATGACGACGTCGACGAGAGCACCGAGCTTGCCCTTGGTGTAGTCGTAATTCGTGGCGCGCGCGCCGGCTCCAACCTTGGGCAGGAGGAGGTCAACGCCGAAGGGAGCCTTCTTGTCGTTCAGGTAGGACTTGAGCTCGGCGATCTGGGGAGAAGGACATCTGTTAGATCCTGCGTGCGGCTGATGGGGAGGGGATGCGAACCTGCTCCTCCAGCATCTCGGGAGTGTAACCGACACCTCCGATGACACCGATACCACCGGCATTAGTGACTGCAGCAGCGAGCTTGGGGCCAGCGGCAACGTTCATGCCAGCCAGAGCGATGGGGTGCTGGATCTTGAACAGCTTGGTGAACTCGGTGGTGATTGCTATTCCCGCGTCAGTAACCGCAACCACAATGCACGCGCAGCTGACGGGACTTGTAACACTCACGTCCAGACATGATGGGTTAAAAATGGGCTCGTGAGTGATCGGTAAATAGAGGGCGGTGATATTTGGTATTGGGACTGTCTTCCAAGTTGCGGGAAAAGAAGGTCTTTAAAAAGAAGAGGAAGCGATTTATCAGGTGGAGCAGCAATGCGCAGCTGTGAACCGAGGTACCCGGTCTGTATGATAGTCTAATAATGTTTTTTTGTGTTTGATCATACGTACTCGCATTTAGCCTATCTAGACTATGGCGGAGTACAATTTCGTCCGTTTTTCCGCGCGGTGGCGGCATGTTTCAAGCTCCCCTATAGCCCTCCGCCCACCCCTAGTCTACCTAGAGTACATACTTTGTACCTATCTACCGTATTATCTCACTCAAAGAGGGCACCCTATAAACGCCATTTTTATAGGTACTAGCGCAGACTAGCGTGCTTAAGGACTAGCGTAATATCAAATCGCGCTTGACTGAATTTCGCCAATATGGCGCCCTGCCCACAGAATTACCTACTACACATACTTACACAGCAACACAGCACCCACAAATCTAACTAGAGAGGGCGTCAGTTGGTTGAACATATTCTTTTTTTTGGGGTGCCAAGATACGCTAGTGCACTAGCGTACTCTAGAATATACGAAGGGGGCGCGGAGCCCGTCGCGCTGCCCGAACCCAGACAAAATCCATCGTTGCTCAGCCAGTTTTCATTAGATTGACTCAAGTAAGGGCAAAAAATGATCCTCCAGCTCAGTAGAATCCAGCTAGGGTGCTCACTAGGTAGTACATGCGCGGCCAAACCACCATTGAACATTACTCAAGTACAAAAACCTCCCGATCTTCATCACTGTCCCCCCCATCCTCACTCCCGTATTCAGCATAACACTTGCCCTCCAGTACCACTATCTCCTTTCTCAGCTTTTCAAGTCTGTCCAGTTCTTTAATCTTCTCCTCTTCCAGTCGAGCTACTGACTTCCAGGTTGCCCAGCTGGATTCCCCTGAGCTTGAGGATCATTTTTTGCTCTTACTTGAGTGAATCCTATGAAAGCTGGCTGAGTAACGATGGATTTTATTCAGGTTCGGGCAGCGTGACGAAGATGCCTGGCCCCCCGCGCATATTCTAAAGCACACTAATGCACTAGTGGCATCTTGGCGCCCCGAAAAAACGAATATGTTCGACCAACTGGCAGGTTCGACCCTCCAAAAACCATCTCTGTGAACCTCAAGCTGTAGGAACACGGCGAAGCGCTAGATAGGCAGGGAAACGTCAGCAGTCATGTCATTTCTTTCCCACAAATTACCGACACCGAGGGTGATGAGGATGAGGGTGAAGATGGCCTTGAGTACGGCTTCCGTTGGCGGCTGGGGACGTGCTATGACCGTAGTGGTAGGAGCTGCTGTGAACGGATGCTAGATAGGTTCTTGCCACGGCCACGGCCACGACCTCGACTCGCGCAGCCTGCCCTGCTATGGCCGAACACGCCGCGTACCTTAGGTTTACCTCGAGTTGCATCCGATGCTGAAGGCTGACCTTCAACCTCAGACTCGTCGTCCGATGATGATGAGTCTTCCGCAGTGTCGTCGCTGCAACTCACTGTACCGTTGTCCGCAGTAGGTGCTCCTCGGTCTTCCAGTCCTTCAGAGCAGTCACCAGGTGGGGGGTTGGTAGCCCCCCGATGGATATCTCGCCGTCAAATGACCCATCGATAGGTAGAGACGCGCCAATGCAACAGAAGCTTCGAACGACAACCTCTCTCCTCTCCCGATAGAACCTCCCCCAAGCCGCACCGACACATCTAGTCATTATGACCCTTATTTCTCCCACTGCGCTGCTTCCCGTGATATCATCTCGATCGATATCGTTGTCTGCCCCTTCAAACTCCTCCATCTGAAAAGCAGAATTCAATAGTTGAAAAGGATAGATCTCTGTATATAACCGCTTTGAGGTATATTCAAACCACTTGCGACATACAGTTCGTCCCAGTTTTCGCCGCTCCTCAAACACGATGTACAGTTGTTTCTCAAGTTCCGTCCGTCGCGGGTTGCTGCGCAGTACACGTATGGTATGTTGTTGATTCGCTTGAAGCGGCAATGCCTCATTCTGTGAAAACCTCGATGATTAGTGATTTACAGTAATAGCCTGATAATCTTGCAGCATACATTCTTCCATTTCATCACTTAATTTGAGCCCGAACCGTACTCGAACCTCTTCACGTGTATGTAGGTTTCCGTTTCCCGCCATTCCCGTCCCGTGTTCTGCCCAGGACAATACTCGGAGCTTAAACTCAACTGTCCTGCATCGCTTGGCTCTGGAAGGAGTGGTTGCTAGTAGAGGAGCCTAGCGAAGAGCCACAGAGATTGGGTGTTTTCAAGGCCCCGGCCGTTGTTTGAATTTAACCTGTGAACGGTTGCTAGGAGATCGAGGCGTATCGGTAGTTGGCCGTAACGAAGCTTGCGAGAAAATCGTCGTGAGGAGTTCTACTGGCTACTCGGAGCCCGATGCTTGATCGTCGATGATTGATAGCCGCATTGTTCCTTTAAGCTGTAGGGATACCGCGTAGTTGGTGATACTACCGCTGTGTCCCCTATTCAGCTGAGCTGAGATACCTACTAGGCTGATCACTTGACGTCCGAAAAACGCTCGTTGCGCTAACCCTAAGCGCTCTAGCGCCACAACATAGCAGTGGCGTTTATAGTTGCTGCCTACATACACATACTGTACATTACAAGTGGAAATTCGGGCCAGATCCAGTCAAATACCAAATGCAGATAGTTGATTTGCGATCGAAGAAATCTAGGTAGAGTAGATATTCTATGTACTGGCCGGGGCACCTACGGTATATAATAACTACTAACAGGCAAATACATGAAATGAAGAGGGTTGTGAAGTCACAACAGAAACGCCCGCTCATCTCGGTCCATCCGTCCCAAGCGCTCCAGCCGCAAGGTTTCACGCGCATGCGTGAAAGCCATATCGTGCAGGCCCGCATTCCATCTCTAAATGTATGTGGGCACTTCTACTCCACAAGCATATCCGGCATATGCAGCCCTCGCAGCAACACCAAAGTATTGCCGTTGATCGTGGTGTCGCCTATCTTCTCGCCGAAGGTCAACACCCTCCCGCCCTCGACATGGAATATGCGCAACCGTTTCTCCTCACTATCGCCTTGATTGTTCACGTTGGTAATCTGCAGGCTCGCCGCCGCGACATCGAGAACCCTTCCTACGCTCCAGTCCTGTGTCAGGCATCGTCAGCAACCCCTATCCCCAACCCGCGCGATAAACCTAGCTCGAACCTTTGAATACCAAAACGTGCCCTTTGGTATCTTCGCCGATGTAGTCCTCGCCTCCGCCTCCACATAAAGATAGACTCTCTTCTCCGGGGGGACTCTCTCATCCCCCTTCGCCTCCTTCTTCATCTTCATTACAGCGACGACACTCGTGTTCGGTGGTTTCTTCTGGAAGCCCGAAAACATCCCCTTCCCGGCCATCGACGTCGCAGTACTCTTCTGGGCACCCCACGCTTTGAACCTCGACAACGCCTCCTTCGCCTTCTCCTGGGCGACCGTGGCAGTGGGCGCGGGCGGCGGTTTGCAGTTGTGCGAATCCTGGAGTCGGTGGGCCAAACAGTACTGTTTCCAGCAGGAGACACAGTTTACGCCGGGCTGCATAGGTGTGTTCACCATCGTCTTGCATTTTTCGGCGGCGCAGGGCGCCTCGAGGAGATTTCGAACCCTCGAGGAGGTAGGGGCGGACTGTGTGGCTTTTGGACGCAGCGAGGAGAGCCAGGACCCGGCTTTCTTGCAGGAGTGCGCGGTTTCGGTGCGGTGGTCGAGGCAAAATGTTCTGCGGCCCGCGACCGCACTTCGTGTTAGAGTTTCAAATCACTCTTCGTCGACGAGCGGGGGGGGCAAGGAGAAAGGAAAAGATCGCATACCCTTTACAGGATTCACAGAGGAAAGGCAGGAAGTCGAGCTGCTTGCAAGTGTCGATATCGCAGTGCGAGCCGATAGCAGCTACATCGGCGTTCTTGAGGATTTCCTCACGATCTCGACCGGGTGTCGCCATTGAGACGGAATCGGAATCCGCAACCAGATATCCCCCACTATCTACGAGCGAGACGGTCGACAGAAGGAAGGGTAAGGGGAATGAGCGAGTGTAGATGGTGTAACTATCAGATGTTTGGGAGGGAAATGACCGTGGTGCGTGAAGGGGGTAGTTATGGTGGCCGACACCTACCTTACCACGAAGCTGAACTCTGGGTGTGAAGACGCGTTAACCGTCTCGGCATCTTCCATAAGCGTCTAGAAGGGTCTCGACATTAGAAATCGCGATTTGTATTCAAATTACTCATGCGCCCAAGGACGAGGTGGAGTCAAGACAGTGAAAAAAGATCAGATGCTGCTGCTTAAGTAACTACATGTAATGCCCGCCTCCGCCTCCGCCGCCGTCGTGCGAGGGCCGCATGTACCAAAGCTATCTACTACATTACCGAACATTCGTCACTCGGCCCCTGCCCCCGCCCCCGCCCCCGCCCCTGCCCGTGCTCGCGCCCCTGCCCCTGCCTTGGGTGCCTCTCCTCTGGCTGTCGTTCTACCCCCCACAGCGCCCCAACCACTCCACCAAACACGACGCACATAGCCAGCAGACAGCACTGGAGCACACTGGCGACCACAAACACGGCCCAGGTACTTAGTCTCGTGCCGTCCCTCTCATCCAGCGTGAACGCCCACCAGATGCTTCCGGGGGTCTGAATCGCCATCATCGGGATACTCAACGCGGCCGCGCAACCCACTTGCCGCGACATGTTGATCTGCGTTACGTACTGGACAGCCACGAGGACGGCGGCCTGCGCGCCCAGGAAATCGGCCCACCGTACGAGCGCACCGGGCGGACGCGCCGGGTCCGACGAGTGCTTGATGGCGAGGGAGAGCGTCGTGATCGCCATGACGATGAAGTGCAGGATCACCAGCAGCATGCCGTATATTTCCTTTTCGTTCGGCCCGGTGCCGCCGAAGAGGCGAAAGGGATAGGCCAAGGCCAACGCGAGACTTCGACGCCCCCGCCCCCCACGGTCAGCCGGTCGCTGGGAATACATATACGGAACAGGCGGAATGATGGCACGTACAGAATAACGGAACACGCCCATTGCTGCCCCACCTGCGCAACGCCCATCGACGCGGCGATGCATTCGAATCCGCCGATACCTTTATCGCAGCACCCAATGACCCCCCATTGCAAGACCAAGAGGTTCAGGAACGCGCAGGTGCTCGAGGCTACGCCCAACGGTGCGAACCACGGACTGATGCCCAACGATGAGTTTTTCATGATCCGGGTGTACTGCAGGATGTAGGATAACTACATGCCCCTCGCCCACCCCCTCCCATGCGATCAGCTGAAAGGGAAAATGGCGCACTTATCCCAAGGGGAAGAAAGGACGTACGAGCATTCCGTACAGTATGACAAACGACAGGACTAGGTCCACTCCCGGCGGCGAGAGCAGGCTGGAGCACTCGGATGGTACTTTGACGGATGTTGTGGACGACATAGCAGATGTGCGGTGTGTTGTGAGATGCGGAGCTGGGTTCAGAGCTCAGCAATCGACTACTACTTATCGTACAACTTCATGCAGTGCAGGGCGCGAGAGGGATTGCATTAATCACAGAATATCACTCTTTGACAGAGGCGATGGTGCGAGTTGGCGCCGTATGATAGGAAAAAAAGCTCACCCTCAGGTTCTACCAGCTGAAGACGGGCCACTGCCTCACTAGCCAGTGCCTGAAGCGGACGGGAACCAACCCACCGCCAAGTGCTAGTGGTACCCCTACAGGACCCAGACACCGAGCACGTCCTCAAGAACTGCCCGTACTGGAAGGCTCAGCAGAAGATCCTGGGGCAGAGTTCGGAATGAGACCGAGGATCGATTCAAGATCCGGGGCCTCTTTGCGGACGAGGTGCAGCCAGGCGGTCCTGGACTTTCTCTGCACCACGAACGCGGGGAGGCTCCTGTTCCCGAACTCCGCTGAGGAAGACGACCAGAGCGAGACGTCGGAGTGGGAGCATCGGGAGCGGCAGGAAAGGGAAGAGGAGAGGAGACTGGAGGCCGAGGAGGCGGGGGCTGAGGTTGAGGAACGATTGCGATTCTTCCCCACCCCCTCCGTCATGGCCTCGGAAATGTGGAAGAGCGGGGGGTCTGGGGGCGGTTTCATTTGTCCTGTCTTTCCTTTGTGGGCGGAGGGCAAAGGGGAGCTACAGCGAGCCACCTGCGGTCTGATCGAGGTCGGGGTCGGACGGGCGGACAGTGTGTACATCGCCATGTTTACTTAGACAGGTCGCACGTGATTAGTGAATAAATAAAAAAACAACGGCGTGATAGGGAGAAAAAAGTTAGCCACAACAAGCCGCCCACAGAGCTTGTGCGTTGTCTTGATCTGGGCAGTCCACACAAGTCCACGGCCCGCGGGCCAACGCCTTTCTGGAGCCCGGCTGGTCTGGACTGGGATGGCCGGCGGGCCGGGCAAACGAGTGAGAACTCATGTTCTCATAGCGTTCTAGCATATCTTCGGTGGTGATTGGGTTTCCGGGTTTTGGACTACAACCAGGTCACCGCCACAACAGACAGAAAACCGCACACAGGAGAGCATCGGAAAGAGAAGATGAACAGGATTATCTAAAAACTCTGTTGATCGGAGAAGAGATAGCGGAACTATAAGCGAAATCCGATGGGCATTTCTTGGTTTCCGGGTTTTGGGTAAGCGGAAGCGGGTGGCGCATAGGAATCATAGTTGGTATTGCTGTCCGGCACCAGGGGTACGTAGTTGGCTGCTTGTTGTGTGTAGGCGGGCCCGGTGCTTGGCTACTGTGCGGTTGACTTGAGGAATCGATGCAGTCCGGCCGGACCATTGAGACCCTGACGGACGCCTCCACGCGTCTCACCAGCACGCCCACCGATATCTAACGGACAACGGGTGGATGGTGACATGAAGACGGCGAGATTCGGAAAGAAAAACAAAACAAAAAACAGCTAGTTTACATTTCATGTTCGACGGCCAGTGCCATCCACCGTTTTTATCGAACAAACAACAAAAAGTAATACTGCAACTCCAATCATGTACACGAAATGTACCATTCGCCGGCAGGCTTCGAGTCGTCCGCGCCTCTGCGGAGTGCTCCTCAGTTCACCCAGTACCACCGCTTATTTCCAGATCGTCCCAATGTTCCTCGGCAGGGCCCAGGTTCCGAGGGAAGAATGGGTGTGATCGATCAGTTGCTGTCATGCGAAACGCTGTCTCGGGGGCAGCTGAGGGATTGGTGAGGATGGTGGAGAGGTGAGAGTTCGCATCGCATCCATAGATGTTGGTTCCGACGAATGAAGTTGGGAATTCGGCCCCGAGCGTATGCTGGGCGAGAGGGCAGTGGGAGGAGAAGCCAACGGCCCATGCAGATGGTAGAAGCCATACACGTCTATACTACGTCTCCAGTTGCCCCACCGAGTTATCCAACTTGTCAGTTTCGACTCCTTCGGCACCCCGCAACGGAAAGACATACTGTATTGCAAGGAATATCTCTGAAGGGCGTAATGCTGCCCCCGTATCTGTGAGGACATCTCAGGACTGAAACTGAGGGCTCAGGGGCGCTGCGTATTGAAGGGGCTGCTCGAGGTGCTGGAGGTGCAGCATGAGGAAGTGTGCCCGTCGGTTCCTGGGGCGGTCCCACACTCGTCAGTTTCAAACCTCATCCAGCACTCACAGAAAACCCCCATACCTACTTCGGTGATTGTTGGGTAGCCAAAGCATATACCATCACCGGTGCGTGGCGTCTGGACTATTCGTGAATGCAGCGATCATTCGGAAGGGCGAATGCATCGACCACGACGCTTCCAATGAGAACGATGTTGGCTGACGGCAGGAGGATGATCAAGATATGTGGATGGGGGAGGAAGGGTAGGATAAGACGGCACGTGGGACGGCCCGGGGGATGGCCCGGGGCAGGATGATAGGCCTCGGGGAAGATTATGTCAAGCACGGCGACCTCTACCCTAACACCTCTGCAGGCGGGAGGCCAGCCAGGACGCGTCGTGCGAGGTCAGCGGGTTTTATATCTTCACCCCATGCCGACGGCCAAAATGACGACTCAGCACGTCCCGGCGCGCTAAGTTTCGACCAAAAGGGAAGTTTCTGGTGGTTGGGGAGATCGGGCTGAGGGTATTTGAGGTTCTACGCGTGTCTAAGTGGTGGAAAAGGTGTTCTGTGAATCGGGGCAAGCACACGTGCATGTACTGTCACTCGGCCGTCGCATTCTCACAGCTGGAAGACCAATAGAACTCATGACGCCTACCCCTACGTAGCCACCCAGAAAACTACATATGTACATACCTACATCTCAAGCGTTTTGTCAACCCAGTGAGCTGTCCGCTGGACCCCGCCACCAGGTATGTAGTTCGGCAGCACCCAGGCAGTCCCTGCTGACCAGCCTCTCCGCAAACCCAGTCCATTTGCCAAATAGCCTCTGTCCACTATGCTACCGGGCCCGGGCGTCCATAGAGCACATGCCTTGTACGCAAATAGACCAACCCCCCAACAAGTCAGGCTAGAACCCACTCCACTCCCCACCGGAGAGCTTTCCTCCGCACCTCTCTCGCCTTACTCTGCATAGTGACGTTGTGCTTGGAAATGTGCTTATTGCTCACTCTCACTCTTCAACCTTGGGCAGAGGCGCGGAAGGAGGCGGGAAGGGGGAAGAGCCAGTTCAACATCTGGGACATCCTTGCCGACGGGAGGTGCAGCCAGGCGGTACTAGACCTCCTCTCCACTGTGGATGTGGGAGGGCTGGTCTCAGCTGAGGAAGACGTGGGGAGCGAGGTGTCGGAATGGGAACGCAGGGAGCGGAAAGAGGGGTGGAGGGCGGGGGCAGAGGATCTGGGTTTCCGGGGAGGAACTACCGCTGTTTCTCCATGGCGTCCTTTTGTTTCTATTGTTATCTCCTTTTAAGTTCTTTGGTGCGCATCCCGTCGTCTTGGGGCGGGCCCAGGCGGAGGGCAAAGTGGGGCTTGCAGCGTGCCGCCCTCGCGCGGACTGCGGACGAAAACCAGACTTTGTGTATCTCGTCATGATCTAGCTTTGTAGGTACTCCTCAACCCGTGCTCACAGTCTCGCACTCGCCCCCCCCCCGTTCGCAGTCCGCCCTCCGACTTCCGCAGGCACTCTCCCACACAACTTCTCCACACTCCACACTCCGTCTTCTCCAGCCCTTCCAGCCCATCGCAGCCACAGCCACAGCACACCGCACCAGCGTCCGGAATGTCCGTGTAACGTCCCCGACTGCTGCCTCGGCGTCATATGCTGTCCTGGCCTCGGCCCCAGCCCAGCCCCGTTCCCGCCCTTACTGCCGCATGGCGATAACGTACGGATGTAGGGCATGCATGGCGTCATGAGTCACAATGGCATACGAGGAAAATACGAATGGCGAGATGGGTAGAAACTGTTGAGGGCTGAATTTGTTGCTTGTTGGGTGTGCAGCGGTCGCGGTGGATGTTGGGTGAGTGGGGGCGCAGGTGGAATAGATGATCATGTTGAAACGCTGGATATCGTATTCGAACAACGAGGATCTCTACAGGTCCAGTCAATGTTATCGAAACCGTAGACCCCCCTCTCTGCCTCCTTCTGTTGGGGGCACCGGAATCGCGGATAACGTACATGTCACATCAGGCTTCAACTAAGCAATGGTGGAGTATCACGACGCACGGCCAGTCCGCAGAGAACTGAGAATCAACAATATGGAAAAAAAGCCCTCGAACTGTACAACGTTCATAACAGTAGCAACACATCAAAAGAATAAGGAGGTACATTCTTGGTACTCGCATACAAGCATCACGTCATGAAACCCACCCCTCCCCCCAATTGGCCCAGCAGAAAACGTACATTCCAAGATGAATAACGAAAGTAAGGTGCAGTGGATCCAAGAAACTGTAGGTGAATAGCAAAAACTAAAGGCACAAAGTTGCTGAATTCGCAATGATAATAATGACCCAAGGTCACAGAAACAAACAGGAAAAATAGAAGCCATTACAGTCCATTCCAAAATCATCAAGCCACCCACACACATCTTCAAATCACATCATTGTGAGATGCTGGCGTACGCACGCTTAATCTCCTCCTCGTGAGCCTTGACGATGCCCTTTCGGTTTAGCTTCTGGGCTGAGGTGACAAGACCGTTCTGTGGGGTCCACTCCTCGTCCGTCATCACGACACCGTGAAGCATCTCCATTCCGCTGAGACCACCCTTCCTGCCCTGTGCCAGAAGGAGACCCAGCACGATGGATGTGAGCTTCTGGTTGTGGACGAGCTCCTCGAGGTGGTCGCCCTGGATGCCGTTCTCTTTGGCAACGCTCTTGAGAACAGGCTCGTTGGGGAAGACAACGGCGACGGGCTTGGTTTGCTGCTCATCGGCATAGACGAGGAGGTTCTGCACGACGGGAGTCGAGCGGTAGATGGCCTCGAGCTGTGTTTGTCAGAAAAAGACTACGAGCTGGGTATCAACGGACCAACCTTCTCCAGCGCAATGTACTCTCCGTTCAGGGTCTTGACCAAGTTCTTCTTACGGTCAATCAGCTTGAGATGCCCGTTAGCATCCCACTCACCAATATCGCCGGTCTTGAACCAGCCATCCTCAAATGCCGCCCTGGTCTCCTCATCGTTCTCGTAGTAGCTGGGGGCAACCGAGTCACCGCGGATCCAAACTTCTCCCTGCTCGGGAGTGTTTTCGGTGAGATATCCGGCTTCCGGGAAGTCGACCAGCTTGACTTCGACGCTGGAAGTGAGATTTCCGAGCGAGGTGTTGTCCCACTCGAGAGGGTCCATGAGACAGCACATACTGGGGAACCGTCAGCTCGGCCGTAACCTCCAACGGACCGAAAGAGGAAGGAAGCAACTCACGCAGCTGTCTCAGTCAGACCGTAACCCATGATCATAGGGCAGATTGCCATCGAGACGAAATGATGCGTCTCCTTCGCAATCGGCCCACCTCCGTTCATGCAGATTCTCATTCTCCCACCCGTAGCCTCCTTGACCTTCTTAAAGACGACATTATCGATGACACCGACACCAGGGAGTCCGAACTGCAGCAAAGCGCCCTTGAGTGACATGGCACCCCAGAACATCTTCTGCTTGAAGGCGGGGAGTTTTGAAACCTGGTCCATGATGCCCTTCTTGACAGTCTCCCAGACGGCTGGGACCGCTACCAGAACTGTAGGTCGCAACTCCCGGATGTCACCCTTGCAGTTCTTCATGGCTTTGTCGGACAAAGTTCGAGGGCTTCCGTAGCCCATCCCGGCTCCCCATACGATGATGGAGTTCTCGAAGACGAGCTCCAAGATGTGCGCCAAGGGGAGGAAGTTGAGTACGAAGTCGCCAGGAGTGATGTGGGGTCCGACGATCGTAGTGACACCAGCAACTACGAAAGAGCGTTAACAACCTGGGGAGAGCTTGTTCGAGGGGGGTCCTACCAGCGGCAACCACGTTCCTGTGCAAAAGAGGCACACCCTTCGGAGTGCCGGTGGATCCGGAAGTGTACATGATGCAGCACAGATCTTCGCGATCGGGCAAGACCGGCTCCACGGGGTTGGCCCTTCCTAGTTCCATCAACTCATCGTAGGAGATGACAGTCAATTCAGGGTGCGTGGACTTCAACGAATCAAGGTCTTCCTGCTTGGGCGGCGTCTCCGTCGTGTAGATGACGTATTTAATCTTGGTATCGGCCTTGAGAGGGTTGGTCAGGTTCTTGATGAGATGGGAGTTCAGGAAGACGGCCTTGGCGCCGGTCTGGACGAGCGAATGCTGCAATCCCTCCTGGCCGAGGGTGTCGTAGGCGGTGACAATGGGCATGGACTGCGACGCGCATCCATGCGACATAGTGAGCCATTCCTGACTAGATACGCATCGCGATCAGTTTGACCGTTCGCCCGCATGTCGCGTTCGAATCGCACACAGAGCGCGATATGGGGGGGAACCACGTACCTGGTAGCAGCGAAGATGTGGACCCGATCGGCCGCGACCAATCCCAGGGCCCGCAGACCGGACCCACAGGTGTCCACAGCCTCTTTGTACTGGACGAACGACTTCCATGTGTAGCCGCTCATCTCGTAGAAGGTCCAGTTCTTGGGGACCTCGCGCTCCTCGCCATCCACAATCTTCTTCACCTTCTTCTCCTCGACATGGGTCTTGATGAGCTTTCTGCTGCCCATGCACTCCGAGTTTCCGTGCTTCTTGGCACCATAAACGACGATGTCGTAGAGCGTCTTGATCTCGGGATCCGGGGCGGTCTTGAGGCCATCGATGGAGCCAGGGTGACGGCGCGGGATACCCTCACCAGGCTTCTTCTCGGCGCCGGGTACCTGAAGGGAGTACGGCGGCTTCTTGGTGGCGATGGGATGGAGAGGCTTCTTCGGTTGGGACATGACGGTTGAGGTGTTGTGAATGACGTTTGCTAGGATCTAGCGGTGGCAGTAGTCGCGTAGTATTTGTGCTGTCTGCTTAACTGGGGAACAACTTGTGATGGTGGTAGTTGGAGGGGGAAGGAATTGAATGGGGGGATCCGTTCTTATAAAGATGTTTTTGAAGAAGGAGGAAGAACGGAAGCAAGAGAACGTTGGGGATAGGACACAAGGCGAAGAGAGGACGGCCAGTAGTGGTCTATGGGGGGGGGGGGGAAAGAGAGTTACTTGTTGATGTGCGACTCCAACCAGCCAGCCAGCCAATCCTGGGAGCTTGGCAAGACTAGTAGCGACCACAGATCGATATTGGCTAGGTTTATAGAATAGACTGGGAATCCCAACACTTCCCAATCAGAGAGGCGCAGACATAGGGTGGTGCGCAATTGGCAAGCCGTCCGTATATCATTTATCGATTCGGTGATTCACCCACACAGTCGGTCCGTTGCCGGAATTCTGTTCCAGCTCGGACTGGCCCCTGTCTCCGGCCAGCGCCCCTCCACAGCTCGATTGAGTGAAGATGCCCACGAGCGAGCAGACAAACTGCACCCGCAAGTGCTGGGAACGGATAGACGGACGGCCAGATAGTTCAGCACTTCATCCGCTGGCAGCATTGCGACAGCCAGCCGGTCGGTCATATGGTTCCCACTTGGAGACTTGACTCTTCATTCTCTTCTGCTTCCACTGCCACTCCTGATATTGGATGTAGATAAACAACTATGCACCAGCCTCCTCTGCGATAATTGCTTGCTCGCTCCACCGGCGTTGCTATCCCTCCGCGCCCGCGCCCGCGCCCGCGCCCGCGCCCAACCGATCAACGATCGCACCAGCGCCAAAGGAGTCATCGCCGTCGCCAAAGCCTGATGAATATCGAAGGGACCGCTGATATATGGAAGTGGTGCCGTATGGTGGGCGTATGTCGGGGTGGGAGAAGGTGGTCTTGGCGGACGAAGCGAGCGAATGACACCTCAGCCTACTTGATGGACCGAGTATCTTTTTACCCAGTTTACGATGGGCCCCCACTCGAAAGAGTGCTGACTTCTCTAGATAGATAGCTCTCTCTTGGTATCGCTCTCGTAACCACACACTCCACGAAAGAATACGGTGCAGTGCATGCTATTCACCACACGCCTATTCCGATCGTAGCAGGAGGTCAAGTGGTTGCGGCAACTTCCGTCCATCGAACAGCCGGCAGCCTCGCCGTAGACACGTGAACAAACTGCGACTGCTGCCCAGCCAAGCCCTATCGACCCCAACCACCAACCAACCACCAACCACCAACCACCAACCACCAACCACCAACAACCACCACCACCACCACCACCACCAACCGCCAGCACCAAAGCCCCACAAACCACACATCCTCTGGGCACGATGCTTGGCCCTCTTGTGAACCCGACGTGATCCCTGGCGAGAGGATGAGACCTTCACAGGATCGAGTTCACCGCTTGGCACTCGACCGCCTCTCTTTCTCCGCGCCGAAGTCGAACCGAATTTCCGAGACTTCCGAAATTTCCCTCTTCGGTTGCAGCACATCGTCCGAAGCAATTCCGGAGCTCCTTCGAAGTCCCGGCACGACCAGCAAAAAAAAGCCGTGAAAAAAAAGCACGCCTCCCACCACAGTTCAAATTTAGCAACCATGTCTGCGGAGCTGGTGTTATCGACATTCCTTGATCTCCTCGGCACTCCTGTCGAGGATGCATACGAAGGTTTGCAGCACCTACCACTACCACCCCACTCAGCCCAAAGATCAAATTCCATGCTGCTTGCTGGTGTGCACTTCGTCTTCGTCGTCCCCTATAGATACCTGTTCTGACCCGCCCCCAACACAAGCCACAATTCTTGGCATGCACCGAGCGTCTGGGCGGGGATAGTCGGCTGCCTTTTGCAGCTCACCACCTCGGTATCAGCAGCCCACGAGATGGCTTCGTCCTCCAGATGCCGACGTGTCCCTGTCTCCTGATACCCCGATGAAACCCTTTCCTTCGTACTTTGCCCCGCTCCCCTCCCCTCCACCTATCTAGATACTCTCTTTATGCCACCGGTGGCACCGTCGTCGCTAATGGGATTGCTGCAGGCATCCGTGGATGCCTTGCAGTCCCGGCGGTCGCTGCGGCAAAATAACGCTGCTCCGTGGTTTGCGCGCCGGACACCAAAATGTCCTCACGGCATTTCCCGCTGTCGATTGCTTTGCGATGCTCACATGTGTCTTCTGCTGTTTTCTCTGCTGCGATGCTCTTTCCGCCCGCTTGCGTCGTGCTGACACGCACAGAAACCATGGACCTCGCCGCACTCGCCCCCTCCGCGCGTCCGCTGGGAATGCACTGCGCCAACGCGGTCGGCGTGGCCCTCACCATCCCGCCCTTCACCCTGGCGCTGACACAGTCCCCCTCGCTGCTGCGCTCCAATGCGGCGCAGGGCACAACCGGCGCCGTGCTGTGGTCTATTACACCGCATCTGGCCCGCTACCTCCTCTCGCCGCGCACCCCCTTCTCGCCGCTCCTGACCTCGACTACCACGGTCCTCGAGCTCGGCTGCGGCGTCGCTGCCGTCCTCGCCGCGACGCTGGGCACCCGTGTGGGCTCGTATCTCCAGAGCGATCTGGCAAGCATGACGAAGCTTGCGGCACTGAATCTCGCCGCAAATCTCCCTCCTCTCCCACGGCGCAAGCCGGCTAACTACCACCCGCCAGACGTCTCTACCATAGACGTGGATTGGGAGAACACCGATCTCCCTTCACATCCGGCGCTGCGCACGCTGGGGAGGCCGTTGGGCATGGTGATTGCCAGTGACTGCGTCTACAATGAAGGCCTGGTGCCCGCGTTCGTGGACACGCTCGAGGCGGCGTGCAAGCTACATCGTGACGGGGACGAGAGCGAAGCGCAGAAGACGGTTGTTCTGGTCGCACAGGAGACGAGGAGTCCGGATGTGATGGAGTGCTTCCTGACAACGTTCATGGAGAGGTTCGTGGTGTATCGCGTGCCGGATGACAAGCTGAGCGAGGAGCTCAGGGGTGAGAAGGGGTATGTTCTGCATGTGGGTATCCTGAAGGATGATGGCAGAGACAGGTAGATAGGATCAGCATAGGATCGATGGACCATGATTCCACCCGCGAGCAAAGTGAATGACTGAAGCCGCTCACACTTGGAGAGCCGCAGTCCTTGTCGTTTCTGGTTCACAGAATTATCGCCACGACCTACAGGCGAAGAGTGCAGAGTGGCCGACATATGTCACTCTGGTCGCTGCTGGTAAGTAGACAATCGTTTCTTCTGCTCCTCCAATGTTGCGCATCCATCACGGCAATAGGTACCGGCATTATGCGATCCTAAGAATCTGGGAGAAGGTGATATATCATGGCGAACGACGTCGCTGCTGCGATGTCACTTGTGCAGTCGGAGATTTACTTCGCCATAGTTAGACGCCCTCCCGCCGATGCACCCAATCGGACGCGGAGTGACAAACCCTAGTAACAGCATCACAGTCTATCATGCTGCATTCATTGACGATGCTTGGCGGCGCGCGGTCGATGAAACGCGAAAGAAGAACTCAAGGCCTTCAGCTTCAGAGTGTAGACTTGACCCCCCCCCCCCCCCCGCCGTTCGATACTTCGACGCTGGGCGGGTGTTCGGTGTTCGCTGTAGAGTGCTACTCTCTGCCAAACGACAGCCACCTACGGTGGAGGTGTCCCAGAGCAACGGTTTAGCGCGCAGGGTTGCCAATCCCCCCGCTACAAGGCTATCTAGATACATAACAAACTTAGGTAGATATGTAGATATCTGACTGTAGCCAGGATCTGCCCCCGCCTCCCCCTTCTCCGCAGAGAAACGCTCTAATTGATTGGTTGGGACCAGGGGTTTCGTGTTAGACCCAGCCCAGCCCAGGTACTCTACCTCCTCTACATTTACGATACCTGCAGAGTACTTAGTTTCTCTGTCCTTCTCTGTGCGTTCGATAGTAAAAACCACTTTGCGACGGTACACAACGCATTGTTCCCCCCCACACACACATACCGCACGCAGCAATGAAGCCGTCGCCCACCGTGTCGCTGCTACTCGTGAATCTACGACTACTCGACTACGACTTCGGCGCGTTCTCAATCACGCCGGACGTGTTCACGTCGCTGACGAACAAGGGAAAGGCGTTCGAATACATCATCTACCACCTGTTCAACGTCTTTGATCCCGAGGAGTGTGCCCTGGTGCGCTCTCCCCCCCCCCCTCTTCCTTCTCCTCCTCCTCTTCGTCTCTCGCTCCTTCACTCGCTGGCTCTGACGCTCGGAGGAGGAGTAAGCTAGAAATTGCAAGGCTGCTGGCCAATATACGAGCCCGCCCAGTCCAGAGAGCTGCGAAACGTCGTCTTCAAATGGCTCGACGATATCAAGAAGAGCGGCCGTCTCGCCGGTGTGCTGATCCGCCGCACGACGCTCGACGATTGCTGTGGCCAGCGGTACGAGGAGCTGCTGCTCGCACTGTCCACCATGGTGCTGCGAGACAAGATCGAGGCTGGTGGATGGGAGGGGTATCTGCCCAGCACTGGTATGTCGGAGAGGGATGGGGTGGGGATAGGGAAAGAGGGCACGGGGCTGACGGGATGAAAAGCTTACCACCAGGCTACAAGTGCGGCGCCGAACCCTGCCTATCTCGTCCCGCTGACCATCGCCCACCGCGCCGTGCTTGGGTCTATCCTCGAGGCTCACCGTACTGCGAAGGCACAGTGGGAGTCGTTCACGAGGCTGCTGGAGGAGAAGGAGGCGGCGGTCGCAGCTATGGTGGAGATGATACCCTCGGAGGAAGAGGAGGCGGCGGCGGCAGAAGCGGAGAAACCGGAGAAACGGTCGCGACCACGCGGGTACGAAGAGAACATCCGACGGAAATGGGAGAACAATTGGCTCGGTGACCCGCGATGGCTGGATATCATACTGAACGGAGACCCGGAGTCGACGCGAGACCGGTTCCTGGAGCTGCCGTTCGAGCAGGCGTGGGAGAATCGGCAGTATTTCGAGAGCGGCACCATGGCGGCTACCCCGGCGGTCAGCTTGAAGGGGCTCGAGAATCAGGTTGCCGAACAGCGACGGAGGGTTGCCGAGATTCGGAAACTTAGGGAGCTCAGTCTGACTGGTGTTTCCTCGCCGGTCAAGTCGGGTGCGATGAGTCCGGGCAAGATGGCTCCCGGGGAGCAGAAGGAGAAGAAGAAGGGACTTGGGGTGGAGTTTACCAGGCATCAGGATCTGCATATGAAGGATATGGCCGGACAGCAGATGAAGGGCAGGGTTCATCGGAGTGAATGTGGGTTGAACTGTCGCTGCAGGGTAGTTTCTTTGCTGATGATGGTTTTATAGATGCGGACCTGCTCAACTCTTTGCGAGAGGAGATGATGCTCGCGAGTTCTCCAGGCCAGCGGGTGCACGAGAGACCAGAGGTTCCAGTATACTGCTCGTACGATGGGCCGGAGCAGTTGCACCAATCGCAACCCCACTCGCCAGCCACGCCCGCTGACGTGGACGGTGGCCCTGAAGTCTACCACCTGCGTATCAATCTGCGGGAAGGAGGTGACAGCAGTGACCTGGGAAGCTACGACGACATGCCATCGCCAGCCGACACCCAACCCAATCAGTACGATGATGCGATGGATCTGGACGACGATATGGACGCCGACCAAGAGGAACATCCGGAGAGCTCATACTACCAGCCGAGCGAGAGCCCATCGCTCGTGCCTGGGACCGGACAGAACTCAATCGTTGGCAGCGGAACGGCACCGTACATGAATAGCAGCGAGCCAGAGCCGATACCTCCGCAGATACCGGAGATCCGCCATCTGGGGAGGGCTCCGAGGCAGCCCAATAACCGGCGCAGCCGCAACGACTTGTCCTTTGGTGTGGACGACGAGCTTTTTGCAGAACAGGCTCGTACCCGCATCCATCACGATGTATCATCCGAACAATGAGCTCACACGTGCACTACAGATCGTCTCTTCCATCGCCGGCGCATCGTTTTCTCCGGAGAAACCATCCCCAGCGAATGGTCGCGGTGTCGCCATCACTCGCCAAAAGGGCGGCATGATGTCCTGGGAGCGTGCCGCTACGTCTTCACCGCCAGCGCCTCTCGGTCCCAGCTTCGAAGACGACTTCGGCGACACCACCATGACGCTGCCGCTGGATGAGGACGACGAGCCTGAGGTTCAGGTAGGCCAAATGCATACCCAGAACCCGAATTTCTTCGCCATCCCCGGACAACTACCTGTCGTTTCCGCCACGCCAACCGAGGAACTCATCGCCGGCGGCGACTACAATTCCGTCTTCAAGTCGCGGCCCAAGATTGCGTTGAGTCCCACGCTCAGTCCTAGCCCTCCACGCGACGGCGCTCCAGTGAAGGGGCTCAACATCAGCTTGGCCGGAGAGGGCGATGGTAACGAGGACGACGAGGATGACGAGATGATGGAGTACATTTCTAGTCCTATGTTGGCTAAAGCCAGGAGGTAATTGGGGTGTGGGGAGATTGTGTTCATTATTGAGGCGCTGGCGGGCGTTTTGTAGGGTAACAGCGTAGGTATTTTATGGTGTCCGACGACCACCCTTTGATACGATTATTGCAGCAGGTGTACTACCACCTTTGTTTTTGTATTTTCAACACATGCATTCTATTAAGGCAGCTGCACAGGAGAGTAGAGGGGTTCCATTGCCGTCGATGCCAGCCAGTGGGACTCGAGTGAAGTCGGCGAAAAAGGCACGGGATCGTGAAACGGGCCGCGGACGGGTGCGTCCGCGGTTCGCACAAATATCCGTGTATGTAGCTGCCCGCCGCCGCCCGTGCATACGTAAGTTTCCGTCGTCTCTCGATTCTCTGGCACTCATCGCCGGAACCGTACAGTGTATGTCCGTGGGCGGTGGGCGAGGGGATGCGGAGAGTCGGATGTTCATATCAGTTAACTACCTGCCAGATGCTGGTTCGAAAGCCGGGCCCCACGCCGCAGCGGCACCATCTATGATTTCTACTACTACTGCGAGGTCAATGTCATGAACCGCCCATCCACGCAGGTACCAGCCAGCCAGCCAGCGAAGCACAGCAGTCGACGAGTGGCAGAGGACCGCGTGGCCACTGGGAGGGGGGGCCGGACTGGACCAGATGGTTACTGCGCTACTCTACTTGTAAGTGTATGTAGTGCATTGACCGTGCTGGCTGTCTCTTATAAAAAAAACAAAAACATGAAGGACTTACAGTGCGAGAGAAAGAAAGAGTGACAGGAACTTCGCCGCGCGCCTGTGTGGCGTGGAATAGACTACATATGTACGCATATGTATAATACATAGCCTGCATGGTGCAGGTTGCATTCGCATTCGCGTGCGCTTCGTCCTGCAGGAGAGCACAGCATCAGGCCAGGCGGCAAAAATGCAATCACGTACTAGATACATATATGATGCACACAGATATCTTGGGGGGGGGGGGCGGCC
>Ga0307516_10001556_pt1 | contig 31582 bp, 21 predicted proteins | sample 19_EM_MG_FD_203310 | JGI IMG/M metagenome (GOLD analysis project Ga0307516, IMG submission 203310) | Populus trichocarpa ectomycorrhiza microbial communities from riparian zone in the Pacific Northwest, United States - 19_EM | ecosystem: Host-associated > Plants > Roots > Unclassified | place... | reverse complement strand
GGGGTCGAAGCGGTCGTGCACCGGGTCGTAGCGCACGAGGCCGGCGGCGTTGGTGCCGACCCAGAGCCGGCCGCGGCTGTCGGCCAGCAGGCTCAGAAGGTAGCTGTCGGGCAGCGCGCCGCGCACCGCGAGGTCGCCGGTGTAGCGGCGCACGCGGTAGCCGTCCCAGCGCTGCAGGCCGCCCTGTGTCGCCATCCACAGGAAGCCGGCGGCGTCCTGGGTGATGTCCATCGCGCCGGGTTCCGAAGCGAAGGCGTGACCGAACGCGGCGTCCGACCCGCGCACCCACGCATCGGCCGGCGTGGCGTGCGCGGGCGCCCCGAGCAGGCCGGCCAGCAGGGCGGCTGCCGCGGCGCGCGGCCAGAAGCGAGTGAAACAGGACAGGAAGCGGAGCATCGGGGGATCGGTGCGGCGAGATGCACCTTTGACATTTCGGTTCCACAGCCCCGGAATTGAGCCGCCAAGTGCCGGCAGCGCAGGCAAATCGACCAAAGGTCGCGAAGGTGTGAAGAATCCCCTGCGCTTCGACCCCTGGGCACGAAGCCGCGGGGCCCTGTCGAGCTTCCAGATGCGCTCCCGAAATCAACGGCGCGCCGCGCCCCCCGGCCCCATCAGGGCAACGCCGCCGGACTGGCCAGGTATTTCTTCGACAAGGACTGGAACTGCCCACCGTCGGTCGCCGGCGTGGTCTGGTTCTCGGCGCCCGCACCGAACACCACGCCCAGCCCCCCCACGGCGACCAGTTCGGACGGATGCTTCAGGAAGTAGTCCACCCGGTTGTCCCGGAATTGCCCCGCCGTCCCCCCCGCCGTGGCGGAAGGAACGCCGAACGGCGTCTGCCACCAAATGATCGGCAGCCCGCCGATTCCCGTGTGGAACGTGGAGGCCATCGCGAAGTTGTCGTGGAAGTTCGGATGCGTCTGGTTCGTCTCGTCCCAGTACCAGCTCCCTTGCCCGCGCACGCAATCCGCCTGCGCCGTCGAGGGCGTCAACGCGGCCTGTTCGGGACAACCGGCGTCGCGGTCGAGCGTCTGCATCACGATGAAATCGCCCTGGGCGGTGCCGAGCTGGTTCATGAACGCGACGACCGAGGCCATCGAAGACCCGCCCCAGTCGGACGGCGGGAAGCCGATCACCGCTTTCGGCGCGTACTTGTGAGCGAGCTTCAGCAGGCAAGGCGCGTAACCGGTCAGGTTGGCCGGCAGGCCGGCGCAGGCCGCGTCCGTCGACAGGACCGCCGGCGCCTTGGTGGGATCCCCGCCGTAGGTGTTGTTGGTCACTACCTGTGCGAAGCCCCAGAAATCCGGTTCGACACTGAGCGCTACCGGTTTGCCGAACTGGTTCATCTGGTTGAACAAGGTGACGAGGTCGGCCCAATAGGTCTGCATGTAGCTCGCCGAGGCCAGGGACGTCATGTCCGAAAGGTTGTCGGCGGAGAACTGGAACAGCGTGAACATGGGCACCGCACCCACCGAATCGGCGTCCGCCATCACATAGCCCGCGTAGGCCCCCGAGGGCGTGTTCCAGGTCGTCCATCCGCCCTGGGTGCCGATGCCCACCAGGTAGCGTTCGTAGAAGTCCGGCTTCAGTCCCTGCGTCTTGATCAAGGTGGTGTCCGCTCCGCCCGAGCCCAGCCCGATCAGCAGGCGGGAGGGAAGTCCCAGTCGCTTCGCGAGGGCGGCGGCGGGGCCGCTGGGGGCCGGAACTGCCGGAGCCGATTGTGTCGATGCCGGGCTCTCTCCGGCCGAATTTGCAGCAGTGACCTCGTAGTAGTAGGTCGTGCCATTGACCACCGTGCTGTCGGCGTAGGGCTGCGTGGTGGCGATGCCGATCCTGGCGCCCTGGGTTCCCTGCGCGGTGGAGCGATAGACGTTGTAGGAGGTGGCTCCGTTGGCGGCGGTCCAGCTCACGGTCACCAGCGCGTTTCCAGCGCTTGCATTCACGCCCGTCGGCGCGGCCGGCACGGTGGCCGCGGGCGTCGGCGTGATGCCGGACGATTGCGCGGAGACCGCGCCCTCGCCGGCCGCATTCAAGGCGGTGACCGCGTAGTAGTAGGTCGTGCCATTGGCCGCGGTGGCATCCGTGTAGCTGGCGGTGGAGCTCGAGCCGATCTTGCTGCCTTGCGATCCCTGGCTCGTCGACCGGTAGATGTTGTACGACGTCGCGCCGCTGATGGCTGTCCACGTCACCGTGGCGCGGGCGTCGCCGGCCGTCGCGCTGAAGCCCGCAGGCGCAGCGGGTACGACGACCGGGGCCGCCGGCATGACCGCTGAAGATTGGGCGGAGATCGACCCTTCCCCAGCCGCATTGACCGCGGCGATCGAATAGTAGTAGCTGGTGCCGTTGATCGCGGTCGTGTCGGTGTACGCCGCCGTCGAACTCGATCCGACCTTCGTTCCTTGAGACCCTTGGGAAGTCGAGCGGTAGACGTTGTAGGACGACGCCCCTGAAATGGCGGTCCAGGTCACGGACACCTGGGCGTTTCCACTCGCCGCCGTCAGGCCGGTGGGAGCCGCGGGCGCCGTGACGGGAACCGTCGGTGTCGCACCGGTCGATTGAGCGGACACCGGCCCTTCGCCAGCCGCGTTGTCCGCGGTGACCTCGTAGAAATAGGTCGTGTCATTGGAGGCGCTGGAATCGACATAGGACGTCGTCGAGCTTGCGCCCACTTTCGTGCCCATGGAACCCTGGCTCGTGGATCGGTAGACGTTGTACGAGGTCGCTCCGGGGACGGCCACCCAGGCGATCATCGCCTCGTGATTGCCCGCCGTCACGACGACCCCGGTGGGCATCACCGGAGACGAAACGGGCGGCTGCGAGGACGAACCGCCCCCTCCGCCGCAGGCCGCGAGCAGCGTGATCGCCAGGCTCGAGATCCATGCGGAGATCGCTCGCCGGCACCGCCTGCCCGTCGGCGATCCTGGGGGATAGGGGTGACTGGCGATCGCATCCTGGTACTGCAACATGAACATTCTTCCTGCAAAAAGTTTTGTCGTCACCGGTCGATGTGCGGCTGCCCGGTGTCCGCTGGAGGCACTTGTTTAACGAAAAATCACTGAAAGATGCGTTGAGCGAATTGGTAGAAGTTGGCGGCCCAACTGTCGCGATCATGGCCATGGCCGTCAACGTTCCATATGTGACGAACGTCCTGTTGCCGCAAGTAGTTGTGTACCCCTTGCGAAACGCTGATCAGCCCGTCGAGACGGCCGGCCGACAGATACAGCAAGGAGAGCTGGTCGCGTGCGGCGGCGGGATCGGGAAGCAAGCGCTCCGGCGGGCGCGTGTTGGGCGCCGACGAGAAGCCGCCCACCGATGCGAAGGTATCGAGGTGTCCCAGTCCGATGTTCAGCGCCTGTCCACCGCCCATGGATAGCCCGGCGATGGCGCGGTGGCGGCGGTCGGCGAGGGTCGGGTATCTCGCATCGATGGCTGGAATCAGGAACTGCAGCAGGTCCTTCTCGAAGGCTTCGAATCCCGCCGCGTTCCCGGGGGTGAAGACCTTGTCCGCGGGCGGCGGGCGGTCGTCGCGAAGCGCCCGGCCGTTGGGCATCACGACGATCATCGGCACGACCTTGCCATCGGCGACCAGGTTGTCGAGGATCGCGTCCGCGTGCACGTAGCCGTTCCACTCGTCCTGGTTGCCGGCGATGCCGTGCAGCAGGTACAGCACCGGGTATCGGCGGTCCGGTGAATAGCCGGCGGGCAGGTAGACGTTCGCGGTGCGCGCGGCGCCCGTGACGCCCGATTCGTAGCGGAAGGCTTCCACTCGCCCGCGCACGATGCCGGGCCGGACGCGGTCGAATCCGGCGCGCGGTTCGGCAAACACCAGGATGTCGTCCGGGCCGAGCACCACGGGGCGCGCGAAATTCGCGCGCGCCTGTTCGGGGGTGACCGTGCCGCCGTCCTGCGCCAGCGACGCCGTGGCGATGAGGACGAGGGCGAGCAAGGCCGACTGGCCGGGAATCCGTCGGGTCTTCATGCAGTGTGTGCGAGGAGGGCGATGCAGGCGAAACCGTGGCGACACGCTGACATCGTCAACGCGTCGCGGGCTCCAGCGTGACGAGCGCGATGTCGTTGCTGCGCATCGGCAGCTTCCACTGCAGCTTGCCGTCGCGGCCCACGTGCACCGCCCGGCTCACCTCCGGCTTGTCGTCGGTGAGGGCCTGCAGCGCCTTCAGCTGTTCCGCCCCCAGCGTCTTGGGCGAGCCCATCTCCAGCCAGGCCGTGTACGCGTCGTTGGCCTTGTAGCCGGTGCGCTGGACCTGGATGCGATAGTCGCCCGGCTTCAGTCCGTGCAGGCTCAGTTGCACCGGGCGCGATGCCGTCGCCAGGATCGGCTTGCCGAAGTACACGCCGTTGCTGGTCGGCTGCTCGGCGTTCTTCCAGTCCCACACCAGCACGGTGGTGCGCTCGCCCTCGGCGGCGGCGAGCACCGCCGCGTCGTTGCTGGGAACCTCGTTGCCGCGCAGCGCGTTGAGGTACTTGTAGGCGAACCACGACGGCTTGCGCAGGCCGTCGCGCGTCATCAGGCCGAAGCCCCCGTGGAAGGCCGCATCCGGCGGACCCGGCTCTTCGAACAGGTCGCTGTAGGTCCAGTAGCTCATGGCCTGCGCGTAGCCACGCGTGCCGCGCAGCTTGGTGAGGATCCAGGGCGCGCTGACGTAGCTGTCATGCACCTTGTCGCGCGGGTTGTAGCTGGTGCTCCACTCGGTGATGTAAAGCGGCAGGCCGGGGTAGGCGGAGGCCTCGATCTCCGCGCGCACGCGGCGCACGTCGCCGATGATCGAATCGGGATTGGGCGAGAGCTTGCGGTCCGACTTGCCGAACTCGTCCAGGAATCCTTCTTCCACGCCGTAGGTGTGGGTGGTGACGAAGTCCACCGGCAACTCGTTGGCCTTGGCGTAGGCCAGCAGTTGGGGCACCCAGGCCGCGCCGGCGGTGGCGGGGCCGCCGATCTTGAGCGCCGGGTCCACCTTCTTCATCGCACGCACGGTGTTCGCATACAGCTCGAAATAGGCCTTCTGGTCGGCATGCTCCCAGAAGCCATCGAGGTTGGGTTCGTTCCACACCTCGAACAGCCACTGGTGCACCTCCTGCGCGCCGTAGCGTTGGATCAGGTGGCGCGCGAAGGCGTCGATCAGGTCGGCCCAGGGGCCGGGTTGGGGATGCGAGGTGTTGCCCTTCCAGTAGAAGATCGTGAGCTTGGACGTGGTCATCGCGTCGGGCGTGAAGCCGAGCTCGACGAAGGGCTTGATGCCGCGCGCCAGCAGCGAGTCGTAGAGCTTGTCGATGCCGCTGAAGTCGTAGACGAATCGGTCGTCGACCTTGCGCACCGTGCCGTACACGTCGTGGAAGATGTCGTGGAAGCGCACGTAGCGAAAGCCCAGTTCGCTTGCCGCGGTCTTGATCTGGGCCAGGTTCTCCGGCCGGCCGGTGGTGCCGGGATAGTCCGCGCCGACGGCCAGGTCGAAGAAGCGGTCCACGGGGGTGGAGGCGTGCGAGCGGTCCAGGTCCACATGGCGCACCGGCGGGGCGGCCGCAACGGCGGTGCCCCCTGCCGTGATGGACAGGGCCAGCGCCGCGGCACCGATCGGTTTGAGAGGCTTGATCATCTGTTTGTCTCCGGGCTTGAAATTCTGTCGTTCAGAAAGGGGCGGGGCGGGGGGTCAATTCCTGCAGCGCCGCCGAGACGTACACCAGTGGCGCGTTCCAGTTGATGGCGATCTCGTTGGTCGTGTAGCTGCAGAACGCATCGAGGTAGTCCTTGGCCGGGGCCTGGGACGGGTAGGGCTGCTTGCAATCGTCGCCCCGGCCGGGATGCGGGCCGCCGACGAGGAAGCCGGGCACCGGTGGAAGGTCCGGCCGCGCGCCGGACGGGCGGTGGTGCGGGTGAAGCGGCGAGCGCAGGCCGAAGCCGGTGACCATCGAATACCCCGTGGGGTTGCGACCCAGCACGAAATCCAGCGCGGACTGGGCGGCGTCCAGCTCGCGTCGATCGCCGCCCAGGCGGTAACCCTGGATCAGCACCAGGGCCTGGTTCAGCGCGTTGGAATTGCTGCCCCAATTGAAGTCCTCGGCCTGCATGGCGACGCGGTCGGGCGAGGCCTGCCACTGCCGCATCAGGCGGCTGGCCAGGTCGCCGAGCTGGCGTTCGATCAGCGCGCGGTCGGCCGCCGGCGTGAGCTGCGCGCGGTGCTGCGCGAGGCTGATCCAGGCCAGCGTGCCGACGCTGCCCCACCCGGGCACGTCGGCCTTCAGGGGCGCTTGGGGCATGGCGTGCCAGAAGGCGTCGTCGCGCGTGCTGATGTACAGCTCGGCGGCGGCCCAGGCGAATTCGTCGGCGAGCCTGTCGTCGTCGTAGCCGCCGGTGTGGATGTCGGCCGGCTGGCGGTATGGCACGGCGGGATGCGCCCGCGCCCATTGCCAGGCGTGCCGCGCGGCTGCCAGCGTGCGCGCCGACAGCCCGGGCCGCTGCGATTCGAAGCCCGCAAGAACGCGGCTGGCCTGCGCCATCACGGCCGCGAAGTCCAGCGCGGCCGCGGTGGTCTTCTGCACCACGTAGCGCTCGCCGGTGGCCGCGTGCGGAAGCACGACGCCGTCGAAGGCCTTGTCGGTGAGCTTGTGGTAGACGCCGCCGTCGGCGGGATCCTGCATGGCGAGCATCCAGTCGAGGTTCCAGAGCACCTCGTCGAGCACGTCGGGCAGGCCGTTGCCGGACTCGGGGATGTTCAGCCGCTGGGCCTGGAACCAGGCCGGGAACTGCTCGTAGGCCGCCAGCAGCGTGTAGACGCTGATGCCCGAGTTGACGACGTATTTGTTGTAGTCGCCGGCGTCGTACCAGCCCTTGGGGGCGGCGATGATCGTGCCCTCGGGCCGGCCGGGGCCGGCGGCGGAGGCATGCACCCGCACGTGGTCGTCGGGGTGGCCGGCCGGTCGCGCCCAGGCGCCGGCGTGGGCGACGTCCAGCGCGATGCCGGCGCGGTTGTAGTAGTAGGCCTTGATGGCGGCCGCGTTGAGCGCCGCGTAGGCGTCGCTGGCGATCGCGAAAGGCGCCGACGGCGGCTGACCGTCGACCTTCAGGTGGTAACGCCCGGGGCGCTGCAGCGCGGAGAAGTCTGCCAGGCGCACCGTCTCCTGCGCCGGCTCCCAGCGTTGCGGCGCGGTCAGCGCGCCGCGCCAGGCCTCGTTTCCCGTAGCCTCGTCGATCACGGCGAAGCTGGCGGCGGTGCCGTCGCTCACCACGGCCCACTTGGCGCCGCCGGGCAGGTAGCCGACCTGGTCGACCTGGATGGCCACGGGGTCCGCGGCGGGCGCGAGCGCGTTCGGAACGCTGACGCAAGCGGCCAGGGAAACCGAGAAGGCCGTCGCGAGGGCGGCGCAGGGGCGGAGCCGAAGGGCCATGTCAATCCGCCATCCACGCGAGCGTGTCGCCGGCCACCTGGGCCGGGCTCGACCGGCCGTCGACGTCCAGTCGCCAGTCGCGCAATGCGCCTTCTCCCACCGTCGCCGTGTAGGTACGGCCCGCGCGCCGAACCGCGCCGCGCGCCGCGATGCCACCGGCTGCCGTGGGCACGACGAAGGGGGCGCTCGCGCCGTCGGCCAACTCGAACACGCGCAGGGTCACGCCGGCGGCGTAGTCGTAGTCCGGCCGACCGGTCTCGGCGCCCCAAGGCAGCACGGTGCCGGCCGCGACATACAACGGAAGGCTCATGAAGTCGTGCGTCTCGCGGTACCAATGGCCACCCGCCTTCTTTTCACCGCTTTGCAGGTGCGTCCATGCGCCGTCGCCGGTGCGCGGCAGGTAGAAGTCGACCTCGCCGCTCTCGGCGAAGACCGGTGCGACGAGCAACGCATCGCCCAGGTGGTATTGGCGATCGAGGGTGACGCAGGCCGGATCGCCGGGGTGCTCCAGCACCATGGCCCGCATGACGGGCACCCCCGTCTGCGTCGCATCGATCGCCACGCCGTACAGGTAGGGCATGAGCTGGTGCTTCAGGTGCGTGAACACGCGCAAGACGTCGCAGCTCTCTTCGTCGATGAGCCAGGGCGCGCGGTACGAGCTGCTGCCATGCAGGCGGCTGTGCGAGGACAGCAGGCCGAACTGGAGCCAGCGCTTGTAGACGGCGGGCGGCGGATTGCCCTCGAAGCCACCGATGTCGTGGCTCCAGAAGGCGAAGCCGCAACTGGTCAGCGAGAGGCCGCCACGCAGGCTCTCGGCCATCGACTCGAAGTTGGACCAGCAGTCGCCGCCCCAGTGCACCGGATAGCGCTGGCCCGAGGCATAGGTGGAGCGCGCGAACAGCAGCGCCTCGTCCGCGCCCCGCACCTCCTCGAGGAGGCGGTAGACCGCTTCGTTGTACTGCAGCGCGTAGAGGTTGTGCATCTCGACCGGGTCGCTGCCGTCGTGGTACACGACGCCGTCGGTGGGGATGCGCTCGCCGAAGTCGGTCTTGAAGCAGTCCACCCCCATCGCGAGCAGGCGCCGGAGGTGTCCCTGGTACCAGGCGGTCGCGGCCGGGTTCGTGAAATCGACGATGGCCATGCCGGGCTGCCAGAGGTCGCTCTGCCATACCCGCCCGCTGGTGCGCTTGATGAAGTAGCCTTCGCGCGCGCCCTCGTCGAACAGCGGCGACTTCTGCGCCACGTAGGGGTTGATCCAGAGGCTGATCTTCAGGCCCTTGGCCTTGAGGCGGGCGAGCATGCCCTCGGGGTCGGGGAAGCCGCGCGGATCCCATTGGAAGTTGACCCACTCGAACTCGCGCATCCAGAAGCAGTCGAAGTGGAACACCGCCAGCGGCAGGTCGCGGCGCTTCATCTCGTCGATGAAGTGGGTCGCCGTGGCCTCGTCGTATTGGGTGGTGAACGACGTCGTCATCCACAGTCCGAAACTCCAGGCCGGCGGCAGCGGCGCGCGGCCGGTGAGCGCGGTCAGGCGTCGCAGCACGTCCTTCTGCGTGGGGCCGGCGACGACGCAGTAGTCCAGGCTCTCGCCTTCGCGGCTGAACTGCACGCGCGTGGTCTTCTCGGAGGCCACCTCGAACGACACCGGGCCGGCCTCGTTGACCAGCACGCCGTAGCCTCGATTGGTGAGGTAGAAGGGCACGCTCTTGTAGGCCTGCTCGCAGGCAGTGCCGCCGTCCTTGTTGGTGTTCTCCACCACCTGGCCGTTCTTGACCCAGGGCGTGAAGCGTTCGCCCAGGCCATAGACGGATTCGCCCACCTGCAGCGTCAGTTGCTCGTGGACGAAGTTGCCCTGGCCCGCGTATTGGACATAGGCGAGGCTGCGCCAGTCGCTGCGGGTCAGCACGCGATCGCCCTCGCGGAAAGTGAGCTGCCAGGCTTCGCCCTTGAGCACGTCGACGGAGAGACCGCCACTCGTCAGCGTGACGCGCTCGTCGGTCTCCTCGATACGTACCGCGGGCCAGGTGGCGCCGGGCATGGGCACGTGCAGCCTGGAGGGCTCGGAAGCGCTGCAGTGCTCCACGCTCACTCGCACGACGCCTTCGAGCGGCGAGCGAATGGTCAGGGTGAGCACGGGGCCGGCGAGGGTGTCGCCGCGGTGCTTGATCACACGCGTCGTCGCGAGCACCACGAGCCGATCCGGATGCACCGCGATTTCATAGGCCTGCGCCGCGTAGTGCGCGGTCACGCCAGGCTGCAAGAGCCATTGTCCGTCAGTGAACTTCACAGTAATTTATCCATAAATCAACCGGGTTTGAATCAACCACGAACGAAGCGGAGCGGGCCCGTGGTTTTCGACGTGCAGGACGCGAGCCGCGCGGTCGGCGACTCGGGCGCCCTCGCTGCCCTGCGCAATCGACAGCGCCGCTCGCGCCGATACTCATGTCATGGCAGGCGAGGGCTCCTTGTGGGGAAACGGCGCGATCCAGGCCAGGAGGACGGGGGGAATGGAGAACGCCAGCACGAAGGCGAAGAAGGTCGCGTAGTCATGCGAGACCGCGGCCCACAGCCAGCCGCTGGCGGTGCCGGTGCTCCACTTCGTCATCGCCATGACGCCCGTGGCCATCGCGTAGTGCGTCATCCGGCAGGGGCCGGGCGCCACCTGCTGCATCATGTAGAGCATCTGGCCGACCGAGCCCATGCCGAAGCCGAACTTCTCCACGGCGATGATGGTGCCGATCCACACCGGGTTCTCCGGCATGGCGTGGCTGAGATAGAAGTACGTCAGGTGCGGCACGTTCAGCGCGAGCGCCAGCAGCACGATCGAACGGGGCAGCGTGCGCCGGGCGACGAGCAGGCCGCCCAGGAACGCCCCGGCGATGAACGCGATCGTGCCCACGGTGCCGTTGATGTGGCCCAGTGCCTCGTTGTCCAGGCCCAGGCCGCCGACTTGTCGGCCATCGAGCAGGAACAGCGTGCCGAACTTCTCGATGAACCCTTCCGCGAAGCGGTAGAAGAAGATCACCGCGAGCATCATCCAGATCTGCGGCTTGGCGAAGAACGAGACCCAGGCGTCGCGCAGCGAGGCGACGGCGCTGGACGCCGGCAGCGCCGTCGGGGCGCCGGGCGGCAGCACGCGCAGGTGCCAGATGCCGAACGCCGCCATGGCCAGCGCGGTGATGCCCACCACCAGCATCCAGCAGTGCACCCAGTCGATGCCGAGGTGCCCGTGCAGCCAGCCGGTCAACGAGACCAGCAGGCCGGAGCCGATCACGGCCCCGAGGTTCCAGCACATGCCCTGCAATCCGGCGTAGCGGGCCTGGGCGGTCACCGGCATGGTGGTCATGAAGACGCCGTCGGCGACCGTGTCCTGCGTCGCCGATGCGAAGCCGGTGATCCAGAAGAACGCCAGCGACAGCCGGAAGAACCCCTCGAGCGGCAGGCAGAGCGCCACGAGGCCGAGCGATGCGGCCATGGTGAACTGCATGGAGATGACCCACCACCGCTTGCTGCGATAGCGTTCGAGCAGCGGGGCCCACAGGGGCTTGAGGACCCACGGCAGGTACATCTGCGAGGTGTAGAGCGCGATGTCCTCGTTGGACACGCCCATGTTCTTGAAGATGATGGCGGAGACCACGCCCACCATGACGTTGGGCAGGCCCATGGCCAGGTACAGCGAAGGCACCCAGCTCAGTGGATGCCGCGCGCTCGCAGTGGTGGCGGCCGGCTCGGCGGCGATGTCGAGCTGCGCGGTCATCGACGGCCCCCCTCGAGGACGATGCGGTCCAGGATGCCCGACGGCTCTCCCGGGCGTGACTGGACGAGGAGCGTGACCTGTCGATGCGTCGCGCCCCGCGGCAACGTGACCGCCAGCGGCCCGGGTTCCGGATTCGACTTGTCGCCGAGCTTCACGCCGTCGACCCAGACTTCGGCGAGGCCGGCAACCTTGCGGAAGATCAGCGCGGCATGGCCGTCGTTGGCGTCGGCGCGGACGTTCAACTCCGATCGGTACAGGCGGAATGGCTGGGCTTCGGCGGCCTGCCGCATCGGCGGCTCGCCCCAGCCCCAGCTGTTCATGTCATTGCCGGCCAGGACGACGTTCGGATCGGCCCGCGTCGCCTGGGGCGGGGAAATGCGCCAGTTCAGCATGAAGGTGCGCGGGTCGGCGGACGGCGCGGACGGCACGGCCGGCGCGGCGTGCAATGCCAGCGCTGCATGGGCCTCCTGCAGCCCCGGCGCGCTCGCATGCAGCGTCAGCGAACCGGCGCCACCGCGGCGTGCCTGCACGATGAGCTGGGCCAGGCCGTTGTAGAGGCTGCGCTCGCTGGCCTTGTCCGCCTCGTGCGAGTTGGGGTCCCCGTTGCCGACGCCAATGAGCTTGCCCTCGCCCTCCACGTCGAATCGAACGAGCGTGTTCGCGACGGGCACCGGCCGACCTTGCGCGTCGACCGCACTGACCGTGACCGGCACCGCATCCAGGCCGTCGTTGGCCAGTTCGACGCGATCCGGGGTGAGAACCAGGCGTGCGGGCGGCCCGCTCGTCTCCACGCGGTCGCGGGCCACCTCGATTCCGGCCCGCAACGCCACCACCTCGAGCACGCCCGCGGCGTAGGGCACGTCGAAACTCGCCATGTCGATCGGATCGACGTCGCCTTCGCCGACCACCTGGCCGTTCAGCAGCAGCCGCACGCGCGGCGCATTGCTCGCCACCATCACCTTGATGGGCTGGCCTTCGCGGCCCGGCCAGTTCCAGTGGGGCAGGATCTTCACGATGGCCCGCTCCTTCACCCAGTGCGCCTGGTGGATGTAGAAGGCGGCCTTCGGAAAGCCGGCCAGGTCGATGGCGCCGAAGAACGAGCTGGCGCTGGGCCATTCGAACGGGCTGGGCTCGCCGCGGTAGTCGATGCCGGTCCACAGGAACGATCCGGCGATGAAGGGGCGCTCGGCGATCGCGCGCCAGGCATCCCGGTGCGTGTTGCCCCAGGACGAGGGCTGGTCGTCGTAGCTGTCCAGGACGTGCGCGTCCTGGTCGCTGCGGAACTCGCCGCGCGACATGTAGGCCGACGTGTCCTCGGTGCTCGTCATCGGTCGCGTCGGGTGCTCCTTGTGGTACCGGTCGTAGGCCCACGTCTGGTAGTTCAGACCCACGACGTCCAGCGCCTGCGCGGCATTGACCGGCGAGAACAGGCCCGCGTGCATCGCCGCCGTGACCGGGCGCGTGGGGTCGAGCGTCTTGACGGCGGAGACCATGCGCCGCGCCATCTCGTAGCCCACCTCGGTGCCCTGGAGGGGCTCTTCGTTGAAGATGGACCACATCATCACGCTCGGGTGGTTGCGGTCGCGGCGCACCAGCCAGGTGAGCTGTTGCAGGTAGTCCGGCGACGGATTGAAGTGGCGGTTCTCGTCGAGCACGAGCAGGCCCATCCGGTCGGTCATCGCCAGCACCTCCGCCGCCGGCGCGTTGTGCGAGAAGCGGATCGCGTTGACGCCCATCTCCTTCAGCCGCCGCAGGCGGAATGCCCAGATCGCCTCCGGCACGGCGACGCCGACGCCCGCGTGATCCTGGTGGATGCAGACGCCCTGGATCTTCGTGGGCTCGCCATTGAGGAAGAAGCCGTGGTCCGGGTCGAAACGAACCGTCCTGAATCCCGTCTGCACCTCGGTTCGATCCAGGGGGCGGCCGCCTTCGCGCAGCACGGCGCGCACCTGGTAGAGACTCGGGTCGCGCAGCGACCACACGCGGGGAGCGCGCACTTCGAGGCGCAGGCGGGCGTCCGCCGTGGCCAGGGGCTGCACGGTGGCGGCGGCACTGCCGCGGGCGACTTCCGCCCCGGCGGGGTCGAACACGCTCACGTCGACGGTCACCCGGTGGACGGTGTTCGCGCTGCTTTCCAGCGTGACGTCGACCGGCAGGGCCCAGCCCTTGCCGGCCTTGATCGGATCCGCATGCAGACCATCGGTCGCGATGTGTACCGCGTCGCGCTTGACCAGCCAGGCATGGCGGTAGATGCCGGCACCTTCGTACCACCAGCCCTCCATGGCGTCGGCGTCGACGCGCACGGCGATGGTGTTGACGTCCTCGCCGTAGCGAAGGTAGGGCGTGATGTCGATGTTGCGACCGTTGTAGCCGGACCAGTTGCGGTTGACCAGGATGCCGTTGATCCACACCGCGCTGTTGGTCGCGATCGCGTCGAACTGGAGTTCGACGTGCCGGCCACGGTCCGAGTCGGGCAGTTGGAGGTAGCGCCGGTACCAGCCGATGCCGCGGGGCCGGTAGCCTTGCGAGGCGTTTTCCTTCGGATCGTAGGGGCCTTCCACCGCCCAGTCGTGCGGCAGGTCCAGGCGCCGCCAGCCCGAATCGTCGAAGTCGGCCGTCGCGGCGCCCCAGGCACCATCCGCCTTGCCGTTGTAGTAGCTGGATCCGTGGCCCTTGACGGGGTAGGTCGGCACGTCGCCAAGGTGGAACAGCCAGCCCTGGTCAAGCGACAGTCGCTCACGATCCGCGGCGGCCGCCTGGGCGCAGCACGCCGCCAACGCCCACAGCAGGCCAAGGATTCGGATCGTTCGGGTCGTTCTGGTCTTCAGGGGAGTCATGCGGGGGCCATTGGAAGCCGAGGCTGGCGCGAGGACTGCGGCGCGAAGACCAACTTCGGGCACGCGTACGCGATGCGTCATCTGTGGAAGGCCGGAATGGCGTCAGCCTCACGGTCCCGGTTCAGGGTCGGCCACATGTTAGTTCGACGACTGCACAAATTCAGTTGGTGGAAACACTGTGGTGCGCCACCCCTGGATTCGACGGGAGTTCCGCGGCAGATGCCGTCCCGGCAGAGGATTCACTGCCCTAGGTGTTTTACCTTAAATCATTCGTGCAGTGGCCGAACTAACATTTGCAGCTTGCTTTCCCCACCCTCTAATTTGTTTGCCATCCCAACTTAACATGCGGTTACTGCAAATCCGTGTACCGAGGAAGGGGCAAACCGTGACCGTCGACACCGCTGGCAACCAGCAACTCGTCAAAGACATCAACCGTATGGCGCTCGTGCGTCAACTGTTCGCGAATCCCGGCCTGTCGCGAGCCGACCTGGCCACTGCGATCCGCCTGACGAAATCGACCGTGAGCCTGATCGTGCGCGAACTCCTCGAGGAGGGCTGGCTGGGCGAGCGCGAGGTCCTCATCACGGGCGACGTGGGACGCCGGCCGACGCCGCTGTTCATCGATCCGGGCCGCCTGATACTGCTCGGAGCCGAAGTCGACATCGAGTCGGCGCGCGTGGTCGCCACATCCCTGACCGGCGAAGTGCTTGCCACCGTCGTGGCGAACTACGGCGCCAGCAAGACAGCCAAGTCCTGCATCGGCAGCCTGGCCACGGCGATGCTGAAGGTGCACGCCCAGCTGGACTCGAGCCGGCAACGCATCATCGGCATGGGCGTGGGGCTGCCTGGCGGCGTGGACGAGGCCAGCGGATTCCTGCGCTTTGCCCCCAATCTCGGCTGGCGGGACGTCCCGGTCGGCGCCATGCTGCGGCAGAAGCTCGCCGGCACCGCGCTGGCGGAAGCGCCGCTGTTCGTGCAGAACGAAGCGGACGTCGCGGCATTGGGCGAGATGGAATTCAACCCGTCGATCGCCTCGGACCCGCTGCTGTACCTGAGCATGAACCAGGGCGTGGGCGCCGGCGTGATCTTCAACGATCGACTGTTCACCGGCAGCCGCGGCTTCGCCGGCGAGGTGGGCCATATCGTGTTGCAGATCAATGGGCCAGTCTGCTCGTGCGGTCGCCGCGGGTGCGCCGAAGCCCTGATCGGCTCGCGCTCGATCCTCGGCGCGGCCAACGAACATCCGCACCCGCTCGGCGAAATCCTGCGACTCGTGGAGAGCAAGGACCCCGAGACGCTGCGAGCTGTGAAGAAGGCCGGCGGCTACCTGGGCGTCCTGCTCCAGAACCTCACCGCGGCCTACGACCCCGGCTGCATCGTGATCGGCGGCCGGATGGCGGACCTGGGCGATGTCTTCCTCCAGCCGGCATTGCGCACGCTCAACGAGTATGCATTGGCCGCCAACCTGACGCCGCCGAATGTCCGGACGTCGCGCTTCGGCCGCGACGCCGTTGCCGTGGGCGCGGCCGCGCTCGCGCGCTACCGCCTGACGCGGCCGCTCGGGGGGCCGGTGAGCGCGGAAGTACCCCTCGAGAAGGCTGCCTGATGCGCCCCTCGGCCTCAACCCCGTTTCCGTATGGCCAACGCGCTGACGAAATGCTCCTCACCCGAACGATGATCCACGCCCTGCGACGTTTCCACTCTCGCGCGCCCGTTGGCGCGCTGTGGACATCCGTGTGTTTGCTCATGGCGGGGTGCGCTGCGCCGACGCCTCGTTCGGGCGACGCGTTGACGCTCTTCGACGGCCAGCCACGCGCCGGCCTGCGGGTGGTGATCGCATCGCAGGACGGCGAGCAGGAAATGAAGAACGGGGTCGCCGCGGTGGCACCCAAGGCGCCGGCGACGAAGGCCCAGGCGTCCGTTCGCGCTTCCGCCAAGGACCACGCGGCCGACGCCCTCACGATGCGGTGGGAAGACACCTGGTTCGCGAGCCTGCGCCTCGTCGCCGACAAGCCCATGGACCTGCGCGCGTATGTGGCGCACGGTGCCATCGAGTTCGACGTCGACGTGCTGGACATGGCCAAGGCCGGCCTGACCTTCGCCATGGGCTGCGGCAAGGACTGCGGCAGCAAGGTCCCCTACGCCCTGCATTCGCGGGCCCTGCAGGGCAGGGGCTGGACGCACCTGTCCGTCCCGCTGCGCTGCTTCGAGCGCGACGGCAATGATTTCAGCGCGGTCACGCAGCCATTCGTGGTGGAGAGCGGCAACGTCGGACAGGTCGCGCTTGCCAACGTGCACATCGTTCCTGACGGTCAATCCAACGTCACGTGCACCGACTACCGCGTGGCGTCGGTCACCCCCGAGCCGCTGGGCGAGTCCTGGGCACTGGACTGGTGGATGCCGCGCCATGAGCAGAAACTGCAGGAGGTACGAACGCTCAAGGCAGCAGGCCTCCAACCGCAGGTCGTCTTCATCGGCGACTCCATCACCCAGGGTTGGGAAGGCGTGGGTCGTCCGGTCTGGGACGAGTACTACGGGCCGTACCATGCCCTGGACCTGGGCTTCGGCGGCGACCGCACCGAGAACGTCCTCTGGCGCCTGCAGCACGGCGAAGTGGACGGGCTCGCGCCCAAGGTGGCGGTGCTGATGATCGGCACCAACAACACGGGCCATCGTCAGGAAGACCCGGCGACCACCGCGGCCGGCATCCGGCGCCTGGTCGACGAACTGCGAAAGCGCCTGCCGGACGCCAAGGTGCTGCTGCTGGCCGTCTTCCCGCGCGACGAGCATCCCGACGCCCGGTCGAGGCGAATCAACGATCAGGTCAACGCGCGCATCGCCGGACTGGCCGACGGACGGCATGTGTTTTTCCTCGACATCGCCAAGGACCTGACCGGGCCCGACGGCACGCTGTCCAAGGGCGTCATGCCCGACTTGCTGCACCCGAACGAAGCCGGCTATCGAATCTGGGCTCGCAGCATGCAGCCCACCTTGCAGAAGCTGTTGAACCCATGAACACGATCCACCCCGGTGTGAACGCTGGTCAAGAACCGCCTTGATTTGACGGCGATCATCGCGTCCGGTCGCACTTGGTCGCCGGTGTTGCCGAAACTGCGCGGCACGCGATGGCGCGGTTGCAGTTCGACGCGTGGAATCCACCAAAGCGGCAATGGTTGGACAGCGTGGCTGGTCTGTTCCCCTGACGATCAAACTTACTGGACACATGATGAGCAAGCCCAGGGAAAACTTTTCTGGAGTTCGCATGTCGCGACGCGGTGCACTGGCCACCGCTGCGTCGTTAGTGACGCCTCCCTCCCTGACTGCCCAGGCTATCTCGAGCCAGTCGCAGGCGCCCGCCTCCGGGCAACGCCTGTGGTACCGCCAGCCCGCGGCGCGCTGGGAAGAAGCGCTGCCGCTCGGAAACGGTCGCCTGGGTGCCATGGTGTTCGGCCGGGTGGCGCAGGAACGGCTGCAACTCAATGAAGACACACTCTGGTCCGGTGCCCCCTACACGCCCGACAATCCGGAGGCGCAATCTGCACTGCCCGAAGTGCGTCGCCTGCTTGCGGAGCGACGCTACAAGGAGGCCGGCGAACTGGCGAATACCAAGATGATGGCGCGCCCGCTGTGGCAGATGTCCTACGGCAGCATGGGTGACCTGCTTCTTGACTTCAAGGACGCCAGGATTCCCACACGCTACGAAAGGGACCTTGATCTTGAGACCGCGGTCAGCAGAGTGCGCTTCAGCACCGCGCAAGGCCAGTTCAAGCGCGAGGCCTTCGTGTCGGCACCTGACCAGGTCATCGTGCTGCACCTCACCGCGGGCAAGGGCCGCCTCGACTTCGATTTGACCTACCGGGGGCCGCGCGAGGCCAAGTACACGCCATCCGACTACCAGGGCTCGGCCACCGACCTGATGCAGAGACAAGCCACCGACTGGTTGCAGGCCGAAGCGCCGGGCGCAGCAACGCCCCAGTTGACGGCGATCGCCGACGGCGCCGATGCCTGGCTGGCCACCGGCCGGAACGTCAGCGGACCGGACACGCCGGCCGGGCTGACGTTCGCCATGCGGGTCAAGGTCGTCTGCGACGGCCAGGTCAGCGCCGGCGAACAGGGCTTGCAGGTGCGTGGCGCCAGCCGCGTCACGCTGCTCGTGGCCGGGGCCACCAGTTACGTGAACTACCACGATGTCAGCGGTGACCCCAAGACCCTGGTCCGAAAACGCACCGAACAAGCCGCGGAGAAGTCTTACGAAGCGATCAAGCAGGCGCATGTTCGCGAATACCGTGCACTGTATGGCACGGCAGAGCTCGATCTCGGCCGCACCCGGGCTGCCGAGCAGCCCACAGACCTGCGCATCGCAGCGGTTGAAACGCAGGACGATCCGGCGCTGAGCGCCCTGTACTTCCAGTTCGCCCGCTACCTCCTGATCTCTTCGTCGCGCCCCGGCACGCAACCCGCAAACCTGCAGGGCATCTGGAACGAAGGAACAAATGCGCCGTGGGGCAGCAAGTACACGATCAATATCAACACGGAGATGAACTACTGGCCAGCCGATCCGGCTGGCCTGAGCGCCTGCGTGGAGCCGCTCTTGCGCATGGTCGAGGAACTGGCAGTGACGGGCGCCAAAACAGCACGGACCATGTACGGCGCACGCGGCTGGGTCGCGCACCACAACACGGACCTGTGGCGCGCCGCCGCCCCCATCGACGGTCCGAATTGGGGCCTGTGGCCTTGCGGGGGCGCCTGGTTGTGCGTCACGCTATGGGACCACTATGACTACACCAGCGACGAAACTGTCCTATCTCGGCTCTATCCGCTACTCAAAGGCGCGTCAGAGTTCTTCCTCGACACGCTTGTCGAAGACCCGCAAGGCCGAGGCTTGCTCACATCGCCGTCCATCTCCCCCGAGAACTGGCATCCGTTCGGATCTGCCCTGTGCGCGGGGCCGGCGATGGATCGCCAGATCATCCGTGACCTGTTCGCTGCCACTTCCCGCGCAGGGTCGCTGCTGAAGCAGGATCCGGTTCTGATGACGCTGATCCTCGAGGCGCGTGCCCGCATCGCCCCCGATCGCATCGGCAAGGCAGGACAGTTGCAGGAGTGGTTGGAGGACTGGGATTTGGAAACCGGTGACCAGCATCACCGGCATGTCTCGCACTTGTACGCGGTCTATCCCAGCAGCCAGATCAATGTGCGCGACACACCTGCGCTGGTGGAGGCTGCGCGCACCAGCTTGCGCCGGCGCGGCGACTTGGCCACGGGGTGGGGCACGGCGTGGCGGCTGTGCCTGTGGGCGCGCATGGGCGAGGGCGAGCACGCTCACCAGGTACTGGAGTCCCTGCTGGGGCCGCGCCGTACCTACCCGAACATGTTCGATGCCCACCCGCCCTTCCAGATCGACGGCAACTTCGGTGGAGCGGCGGGTATCCTGGAGATGATTGTCCAGTCCTGGGGCGATGAACTGATCCTGTTGCCGGCGCTGCCTGCTGCCTGGCCTTCAGGGCGCGTTCGGGGAATCAAGGCCCGGGGTGGCCTGAGCCTGGACATGGCCTGGCGAAGAGGTCGCCTGCAGAAGTTCGTTCTGTCTGGCCCGCCGGGCAAACAAGCGCGCCTGCGCATAGGCGGTGAACCGGTGGACGTCGTGCTCGATGCGCAGGGCCGCTATCACCATGGGCCCTGATTGGAGTCAACAGTCCCGCAATGCGGACAAGGCCGCCTTCACGGCCACATCGCGGCCTCCGGCCGGTCCAGATTCCTTTCTGGCGGTGGGACAATTTCGACGCTGCCCGGGTCCGCGCGTCGTGAAAGTGAAGCTCTTCTCGCACGACTGAGGAGCGGAAAATTGAATCGATGTCGGCGCCGAACGAATCTGCCTCCGGTGTGCGGCGGATCGTGTCGACATCACCGAGGCAAGTTCACAAGAGGCCGCTGACAATGACAAGAGACGTTTCAGGTTCCCTGACCCATTCCGGTCGGCGCAGTGCCTTGAGAATCATGGCCGCCGCGCCTTTGCTGGGTGTCCTGCCCGACCTCGCGCGGTCCGCGCCGACGCGCGACGCGATGGCCGGTGAGCGTCTCGAACCATTCCGACTCGACGACGTTCGCCTCTTGCCCGGGCCCTTCCACACGGCGCAGGCGTTGGACGGCCGCTACCTCCTGTCGCTCGAGCCGGATCGACTGCTTCACAACTTCCGTGTGAATGCACGACTCGAGCCGCGGGCGCCGGTCTACGGCGGCTGGGAATCGCAGGAGCCCTGGGTGGGCATCCGCTGCCACGGCCACACGCTGGGCCATTACTTGAGCGCGTGCGCCATGATGGCAGCCGCCACGGGCACGAGCGCCTGCGCGGATCGCGTGGACTACATCGTGGCCGAGCTCGCCGAGTGCCAGGAGAAGGCCCGCACGGGCCTGGTCTGCGCCTTCCCCGATGGCGGCGAGCAGTTGCTGAACGCGCTCCAGGGGCGTCCGGTCGTTGGCGTGCCGTGGTACACCCTGCACAAGGTCATGGCCGGCCTGCGGGACGCCCACCTGGTGGCGCGCAACCCGAAGGCGCTCGGGGTGCTGCGGCGCCTGGCCGACTGGATCGACGACGCCGCGAAGGACTGCGACGAGACCCACTTCCAGAGGATGCTGGATGTCGAGCACGGCGGCATGAACGAAGTGCTGGCCGACCTCCACGCGTTGACAGGCGAGCCGCGATACCTGGTACTGGCCGAACGCTTCAACCATCGCGCGCTCCTCGATCCGCTCGCTGCGGGAAAGGATCCGCTCGACGGCTGGCACTCGAACACACAGATCCCGAAGGTGATCGGATTCGCGCGACTGCATGGCCTGACCGGCAACCCGCACTACCGCGATGCCGCGCGGTTCTTCTGGCGTTGCGTCATCGAACGGCGTTCGTTCGCGACGGGCGGCAACGGAGACATCGAACACTTCTTCCCCGCGGGCGAGATTCGCAGCCATGTCCTGTCGGCCAAGACGATGGAGACCTGCTCGACCCACAACATGATGAAGCTGACACGGGCGCTGTTCATGGCTGAACCTGGCGTGGGCTATGCGGACTACTACGAGCGCGCGCTCATCAACGGCATCCTCGCCTCCCAGGATCCGGACAGCGGCATGATGACGTACTTCCAGGCGACACGGCCCGGCTATCCGAAGCTGTATGGCCGCCCCAACGACGCGTTCTGGTGCTGCACGGGTACGGGCATGGAGAACCATGCGAAGTATGGCGACTCGATCTACTTCCACGACGCGAAGGCGCTGGTGGTGAACCTGTTCATCGCCTCGGAGCTCGACTGGGCGGCGAAGCGCGTTCGCATCCGCCAGACCACCCGGTTTCCCGACGAGGCCGCCACGCGACTCGACGTGCAGACTGCTGCGCCAACCGCATTCGCGCTGCGCCTGCGCCATCCCGGTTGGTGCCGCAAGATGACTCTCACGTTGAACGGTGAGCCGCTTGTCACAAGCGGACGCCCAGGCAGCTACGTCGAAGTCGACCGAGTCTGGCATGACGGCGACGTCGTGCAAGTCCAGTTGCCGATGCATCTGCGGCTCGAACCGCTGCCGGGAACGCGCGACATCGTCGCGTTGATGCATGGGCCCGTCGTGCTGGCAGCGCGCCTCGGCAACGACGGCATGACACCGGGAAGTGACCTGATCTCCAATGAACGCACGTATGGCAGCGTCCTCGACCGGCCGATGGCGATGCCTGAGGTGTCGTTGAACGCAGCGACGCGGGAGCCGGTACTGCGGCCTGGCCCCGGGCCTGCACTCTCGTTTCTCATGCGTTCGAGCGTGCCCGATACCGAGGTGGAGCTCATCCCGTTCCATCGAATCGCACACGAGCGATATAACCTCTATTGGCAAATTTCAGGTACGGTGGCTTGATCGCGACGGACCCGTGCGTCCGTTGCCGCACGATTGCCCAGCCGCGCTTCGCTCTCCACCAGGCACAAAGGATGGCCTCATGACCGATCTGCGACAGGTCTTGGACCTCATGGGCCAGGGGCGCTGGAACGAGGCGCACGATCTGGTCCAACTCGATACGTCATCGCTGGCCGCTTGGCTGCATGGCATCCTGCACATCCAGGAGGGCGACCTGGAAGATGCGGAGTACTGGTACGGCAATGCCAACCGGAACTTCCGCAGCCGCGGGACGCTCGACGAAGAGATCGCGCTTTTCGAGGCGGCCGTGCGGGAATCGACGGGCACTGCCGGCGCCCCTTGATCGCCGTTCATGCAGAAGGAGGGCCCTCCGACGGCATGAACGTCTCTTCACGACCCGAAGCACCCGCGGACGGCGACTGGTCCGACGGGAGCCGCGAGAACCGGAAGTCGCAGTGGCTCGCGCCGCCAGCCTACCGCAGATGGAGAAGCAGCCGCCCGCATCGCACGCGGTCCGGAGCTCATCGCGAGCGTCGATTGATTGGCGGATGAGGTCGGACGTCGCGCTCATGTTGCGTCCTGCGAGGAGCGAACGTCGTCGCTCCGCGCACCCTATGCGGGCTGCAGGTAGTCCGTCAGTCCTTGGAACCACATCACTTCGACAAAGTCTCCACTGAGAACGAGATCTTCCTTGTGAAGGCCGGCCAGGAAGGCTTCCTTGCTGTTCTTGGCGGACAGGATTGCGAACCCCCTGGCGGCATTCCTGAAGGTCATGGTGAACTTCGCGGTCTTCGTCAGCCCTGCGATCGAACTCACCCTGCCATTGCTGATGCTGAAATGGCGGCCGGCTCCGTCGATCGTTCGAATCTGGAACACGAGTTCCTTGCCCGCCACGTATCGAGCGCAGGCAGGGTTCTTCTTGACTGCCTTCTGCAGCAACTTCGTCAAGGCCCACAGCAGAAATTTGAACTTGAGCATGATGGTTTTATGGATGATGAGCTGATCGTCCTGCGGCGTGTCACTCGCCGAGAAACTGGATGGCGTGCTTCAAGAAGCGTTCGGGATACTGGAATTGAGCCGCGTGGCCCGCGTCGGGGTAGATGAACAGCTGGGCGTTCGGGATGTTCTGCGCCATGTGCCAGGAGTTGATCGACGGGATCATCACGTCGTTCACGCCATTGAGAATGAACGTCGGTTGCGTGATTTCGCGCAGATGAGCGAACGGATCCTTGGGATCGAGTTTCGGCAGGTAGTAGATGTTCGACTCGATCTGGGCCTGCATCACCGCGGGCGAACTGGGTGGGTCTTGATCCACGCGCTGATGGCGACGGCTCCAGAAGTCGTGCCCGGCCTGTCGCGCGGCGATCGATCGACCGAAGAACAAGTACAAGAAATCTTCTACGGTCGGAACCGCGTGCGGAGCCACCTCCAGCACACCGGGTTCCGAATCCGGATTTCCACCGCGAGGCCCCGTTCCAAGCAGCATGAGCTTGCGGACGAGGTCGGAGTGACGTCGTGTCAGGTCTTGAGCCACGAACCCGCCGAGCGAGAAGCCCAGGACGTCGACCTTTCGAAGTCCGAGTGCTCGCAGAACGGCTGCTGCGTCGTCGGCCGCGTGTTCGATTCGAGTGCGTGGCTTTCCGGATGACGACGAAATTCCGCGGCCGTTGTAGAGGATGACCTCACGGCCTGCGGCCAGGCCGTCTGTCATCAGGGGATCCCAGTGATCCATGCCGCCGCGAAAGTGCTGCAGGAAGAACAACGGGGGCTGTCCCGCAGTGGTGTTGCCCCAGCGGCGATAGGCGAATCGATCGCCGTCGACCTCGACGAAGCGGGTGGGGGCGGTGAGATGGGTGTCTGTCATGTCGAACTCTTTCGGGTGATGAACGCCAGCATGAAGATGAAGCCGCTGGCTGACTGCGTCTTCAAGGGCGCTATCGCGCGAGGAATTCCAGTGCAACGGGAACGAAATCGGCGTGGAACTGGAACACGCCACCATGGCCGGCGTCGGGATAGATGATCAGGGTGCTGTTCGGAAGCCTTCGCGCGAGGTCGTGCGAGTTGATCGTCGGTACCATGCGGTCGTTGTCGCCATTGACGACGAGGACGGGCTGCTTGACGACCGAAAGATCGGCAGATGCCTTCTGGCCCCAGGCACTCAGTGCCTGCAACTGGGCCACATAGGTGGACACGGCGACTTCCTTGTCGCGGTCCTCCGAACGTTCCTTCAATCGCTCCAGAAACGCCTTGCCCGCCTCGATGCCGTTCGGCGTTCGGGTAAAGAACAGGAACTGCTTTGGATCCTGGCCCGTGAAGGTCGCGCGAAGAAGGTCGTAGTTGGCGACTCCGGCCACGGTGCTGATGCCCTCGCCACCCGCGGGGCCCGTGCCTGCAAGAATCAGCCTGCGCACGAGGAGCGGCTCCTTCAGCACGATCTCCTGCGAGATCATTCCGCCCATCGAAAAGCCGAAGAGATCGACCTGGGCCAGGCCCTTCGCCTTGATGAAGGCGATGGCGTCGGCGGCCATCTGCTCCATCGTATTCGGCGTTGAGCCGCTGGAGGCGCCGACTCCGCGGTTGTCGAACGCGATGACGTGACGCTTCGCAGCGATGCCGTCGACGACCCTTGGATCCCAGTTGTCCAGGACGGCGGCCAGGTGGCCCAGGAAGACGACCGGCGTCCCACCGTTTTGCTCGCCGAGCTCACGGTACGCAAAATCGACACCGCCTGCGGACAGGAACTTCGTCGGTGCGTTTGCCCATTTGACCGCCGAAGGCAGCGTCAACGAGGGGGAGGCGATCGTCGTGCCGGTGGGGGAAGAGGCAAGCGCTTGCGCATTCGCCGAGATGAACGGTGTGGCCAGCGCGATGGCCAGAACACCTGCTTGCAGGACTTGACGCATTGAATGGTCTCCGGGATCCATGTTTTCTCGACGGGTTTGAACGGGACGACGCCTGCGCGACTCAAGCTCGCATGCGCTTGGTGCGGTAGGTACCCCAAGTGCTCTTTGCCAGGCTCTTGAGGAAGGCCATCAACGCGCTTTCGTGGGGGCGGGGGCTGCCGCCTTCGGCGATGCGCCCGAGCTGGCGCGTGTACCAGAGAACTTCCATGATCCCCAGGCGGTCGATCGGCTTGATGCCGGTGACGATCGGACGCACGCGCTGGTCGCTGTTGCGTCCTCGCAGCAGGGCCAGGGGAGCGTCCGGATCGACGGCCAACAACCGCGCCAGGCCGACGACATCGAATGCACCGGAGCGCAGCGCCTCGCTCATGCCGTGGGCCGTGCGAAAGCCGCCGGTGACCATCAGCGGAACACTGACCCTCGCGCGCACCTTCTCCGCGAACTCCAGGAAGTAGGCTTCGCGAGTTGCCGTCGAGTCCTTCTGCGGCTTCTGGAAGGCGCCGCTCATCGCCGGGGCCTCGTAGGTACCGCCGGAGATCTCGATCATGTCGATGCCGGCGCTGGCGAGCGCCTGGATGGTTGCCATCGACTCTTCCTCGGTGAAGCCGCCACGCTGGAAGTCCGCCGAATTGAGCTTGATCGCGACCGGAAAGCCGGCGCCCACCTGGCGGCGAACCTCGGCGTAGACGGACATCACGAAGCGGCGCCGATTTTCCGGGCTGCCTCCCCACTCGTCGGTGCGGTGGTTGTGATGCGGTGACAGGAACTGGCTGACCAGATAGCCGTGGGCGCCGTGGATCTGCACTCCGGTGAACCCCGCCTGCTTGCAGATGGCCGCGCTGCGGCCGAAGCGCTGGATGATGTCCAGGATCTCGGCCGTCGTGGCTTCGCGCGGGGTCTCGAAGAACGCGGCCATGTCTTCGCGAAATGGAACGGCCGATGGCGAGAGGTTGCTCGCGTTCAAGCCCTTCGGCGATTGCTTGCCGGGATGGTTGAGTTGCACCCACAGGGCAGCACCCTGATCGGTGGCCGCGCGGGCCCATTGGCGCAGGATCGGCAGGTCGCCTTCATCCTCGATCACCACGTTGCCGGGTTCGCCCAAGGCGCGCCGGTCGATCATCACGTTGCCGGTGAGCAGCAGCCCGATGCCAGAGGCGGCCCAGCGCCGATACAACTCGACGAGCTTCGTCGTCGGATGGTTGTCGTACGTGGCCAAGGTCTCGCTCATCGACGCCTTGGCAAGTCGATTGCGCAGCACGCTGCCGTTGGGAAGGTGCAATGGCCGGTTCAGCGGATCCGCGTCGATGTCGTCAAAGTCACGGGTAGCGCTCATTGCGGCCCCTCTCGGGACATGCCGGTGGCGCGCGCGACTGCGTGGGCGGCAAGTGCCTCCAGGTCCGCCTCAAGCGAGCCCCAAGGGCTGTCGCTCGGCCAGGGGGCCGCAGGCCTCAGGGCCTGTATTCGAGAATCTTGAAGACCTGGCTGAAGGCCTTCTGGCTGCCGCGCAGCAGTCGGACGCGCCCATCCCGAAGCGCGTTCGCCGGGGTGACCTGCCGCATTGCCAGGCCCATGAACGTGTCCATGTCGCACTGCGCCTGCAATTCGGCTGGCGCCGCGGAAGGCCCTGATCGCGCCAGCACTCGGCCGTCGTTGAACTGAATGTGGAAGGTTTCCGTTCCGACCTGGAATTCGACGACCTGGTGAAGGTCGGCACTCGCCGCCGGATCGCTGGCCCCGGTCAGGCACAGCGCGATCAATTCTGCACGCGAGGCGGAGGGATCGATGCGCTCGTCCATGGGTAGATTCAAGCCCCAAAGGCCCAGTGCAATCATGGGCTGTCGGAGCTGCTCGCCAAGCGTCGTCAGTTCGTAGGCCGGTGCTGCCGTCGGTGCTGGCAGTTCGGTCGGACGGATGACCCCGTTGTCCACCAGCATGGCCAGGCGTTCCGAGAGCCGATTCGTGCCCATTGCAGGAAGCATTGCCAGCAGATCCTTGAACCGCTTCGGTCCGAGAAGCAACTCGCGTATCAGCAAGAGTGTCCAGCGATCGCCGAGGACGTCCAGCGCCCTCGCCATCGGGCAGAGCTGACCATAGGTTTTGTTTGCCATGACGCATTATCGAACCCCTCGTTCAGTGGTTGAAGAGAGGCGGTGCTTCATGCCCGATCCTCAGGTTGGAGACGACGACGAGTTTCGTTTCTTTGCACTATACAAAACGTATAGTATCAATCGTCTTCCGAGAAAGCAACTGGTCGACGTGACCAAATGCCTCCAAACCTTGGTGGGTTGGCGTCAGAGAATTTCGAGCGCGAGCGCGATGCCTTGTCCGCCGCCGATGCACAGCGTCACGATGCCTCTCTTCAGGCCGTCCCGCCGCATCGAATGCAGCAATCGCGTGGTCAGTACCGCTCCTGTTGCTCCGATGGCGTGGCCGTGGGCGATCGAACCGCCCTCGACGTTGACGATGTCCTCCGGCAGCTCGAGCTGACGCAGGCACGCCAGCGCGATCGCTGCGAAAGCTTCATTGATCTCCACGCGATCGATATCCGAGAGCTTCCAGTTGGCGCGTTCCAGGGCCAGTTCCACGGCCGGGATGGGTCCGATGCCGAACATGCCCGGCTCGACCGCCGCGACCCCATGGGAGACGAGTCGCGCGAACGGCTGCAGCCCGTTCGCTTCGGCGAAGCCGCGCTCCGCGACGATCATCGCCGAGGCGCCGCTGTTGAGTCCCGGCGCGTTGCCGGCAGTGATCGTCCCGTCCTTGCGAAATGCCGGCTTGAGCTTGGCAAGCGTCTCGATCGTCGTGTCGGGACGATTGGACTCGTCCTTGGAAAAGCTCACTGACCCCTTGCGGCTGGAGAGTTCGATTCCGACGATCTCTTCGGCGAACTTGCCCGCGGCCTGTGCAGCGCTGAATCGCTGTTGCGAGCGCGCAGCCCAGCGGTCCTGGTCTTCGCGCGAGATGCCGTACCGGCTCACGAGATCCTCGGTGTGCCAGCCGGAATGCTCTCCGCTGAAGGCGTCATTGAGACCGTCCCGCAACAAGCTGTCGAGCATCTGGGCATCTCCCATGCGCTGGCCCCAGCGCGCGCCCGGCACCAGGTAGGGCGCTTGATCCATGTTCTCCATGCCGCCGGCAATCGCGAGCCTGGAATATCCCGCCGCGATCTCCAGGGCCGCAGTCGCAATCGCCTGTGCGCCCGATCCGCATACCCGATTGACCGTCAGGGCAGGCACGCTCACGGGCAATCCACCGCCGATGGTGGCCTGTCGGGCCGGATTCATCTTTGCACCGGCCTGTATCACCTGTCCCATCACGACGGTGTCGACGACGTCGGCAGCCAATCCGGAGCGACGAAGGGCTTCGCGAATCACCGCCGCGCCAAGGGCGGGCGCCGGCGTGTCCTTGAGCGAGCCGCCGTAGGTGCCGATCGGCGTGCGCACTGGCGTGCAGAGAACAATGTCGGGTTGGGGCATGTGAGCTCCTTGCTGTTGCTATACGAGCCGTATAGTTGCATGGGAGCCAAGAAATGCAGCCAGTCGCCGCGACTGACCTTGCGCTTCAGGTGGGGATTGGCGAGAGCGCGCCGCGGATCGAACCTTCGGCAACGGACTCGTCGAGCGGCTGCGGACTCGATGCAGGAACCTGCGCCATCGCAGGTTCGGCCAGCGCGGTGATCGTCAGCGCCGGGTTGAAAGGTGGCTCGAATTCAGTCGGCGCCGACAATCTCGCGCGCCGCTCGCAGGATCTCCGCCGAGAACGTCGGATCGTCGACAGCTCGGGAGAGCATCAGCGCCCCCACCATCGTGGAAAGCATCCGGATTGAATCGCTGCGCGCGTTCTTCTTGACGCGCCAAGGGAACAGCCGCTGCAGCCGGTCGATCGTCGCGGCCAGGTGACGCGTCAACACGGAGCGGACATCCGGTTCGCGCGCAATCTCGGAGGCCAATGCGGCCAGCAGGCAACCCTGCCCGGGCGCATCACGATGCTGCTCGCTCAGGTAGCCACGCAGGTACGCCAACAGACCATCCGGTGTACCCGACGCGGCATCGATATCCGCGAGCGTTTTTTCCGAGGCGTCCTGGAGACTCTCGCAGATCAGGGCTGCCTTGGATTCGAAGTGGTTGTAGAACGGCCCATGCGTGAGGCCGGTGGCCTGCATGACCTTTCCGACGCTGACGCCCGCGAATCCGTGCTCGCGGAACAGCTCGGATGCCGCGCTGAGGATTCGCGCATGTTTTTCCGCTGTTTCGGCCACGGGGTAGCGCATCGGAGATTTCCTTCTGGCGTCGGATTGGATGCTTGACATCTTACATGACAAGCATCATGCTTCGATCAAACGTGATGATCATCATGTTTCAAGGCGAAGCCCGTGCGACACCCGCACATCCCTGTTGGAGTACTGAATGTCTGATAGCAAGAACCTCGGCACCGCCGTCATCACTGGCGCCTCCGCCGGCATTGGCCGCGTGTATGCAGATCGCCTCGCCAAGCGCGGGTACGACCTGTTGCTCGTCGCCCGCCGCGGCGATCTCCTGGACGAAGTCGCAAAGCGTCTCGCCAAGGCCTACGGCGTCACCGTCAAGACGCTGGTCGCCGACCTGTCCGCCCCCTCCGAACTCCAGGCCACGGCTGACAAGCTCGCGGCTGACCCGACCATCACCATGCTCGTGAACAACGCCGGTGTCTCGACCGTGGCACTGGTTGGCGGCACCAAGGCGGCAGCTGCCGCCAACATGATCTCGGTCAACATCGGCGCCCTGACCGCGCTGACCATCGCCGTCCTGCCGGGGTTCAAGGCTCGAGACAAGGGCACCATCGTGAACATCGGATCGGTTCTCGGTTTCGCGAGCTTGCCCATCAGCAGCATCTACAGCGGCACGAAGGCCTACGTGCACCTCTTCACGCGCGGCCTTCAAGAGGAGGTCGCCGGCACCAAGGTGCGCGTGCAGCTCGTCGCCCCTGCGGCGACCGCGACCGATCTCTGGGAGCTGTCGGGCCTGCCACTGTCAAACCTCGACGCCGCGACCGTGATGACGGCCGAGGACTGCGTCGACGCCGCGCTGCGCGGCATGGATCTCGGCGAAGCGGTGACGATGCCGTCTTCCAACGAACCGGAGCTGCTGCCCCAGTTCGATGCGTTGCGCGTCAAGCTCCTCGTCGCGGCCCAGCACGGGAAGCCCGCAGACCGCTACCTCGCGGCATAAGGCCCGTCACCACCCGACTGCGTGCCGGCTTTCGCTGGGCTCGACGCCCAGCGAAGCGAGCGGCTGCGCAACACAGGAGAAGCCATGAACGCCCCTCGGCCGTCCAGGTTCTCAAGTGCACCGTCCGCGGGCGGACGCTCGCCGACGTGAACAACCGACGCCCAATGTTCCTTTCGCGCTGACCGACCGATGAGCACGACTTGTTCTGCACGAAGGACCAAAGGCCGCCCACTCGGCTTTGAAAGAGCGGCAGCGCTCGAGCGCGCCATGGCCCTCTTCTGGCAGGTTGGATACGAGCCGGCCACGGTGGCGATGCTCTGTTCGGCGATGGAGATCACCGCGCCCAGCCTCTATGCCGCCTTCGGCAACAAGGCGCAGCTCTTTCTGGAGGTCGTCCAGCACTACGAGGCAGTCCATTGGGACGCGGCATGGCAGCGGCTCGAAAACGAGCCCCGTGCATTGCAGGCCATCGAGACCTTCTTCCTGGAGGCGGCGCGCATGATTGCGTCGGGAGGGGGATCACCTGGCGGCTGCATGGTCGTCCTGGCGGCAACCAACGTATCTCCCGACGCGAACGAAATCTCGGCTGCCTTGAAGGCGCGGCGCGATGCAGGTGAGAAGCGCTTTCTGCGGCGTTTGAGCCGAGCGGTCGCGGATGGGCAACTGCCGCCCCGGACCGATGCCGTCGGGTGTGCTGCAACCTTGAACACCCTGCTGCAAGGGATGTCGGTGCAGGCGCGCGACGGTGCCTCGAGCGTCGAACTCGAGAGCATTGCAAGGATCGCGATGCGGGTGCTTCCTCAGCCCATCTGAGGCCCCGTCGTCATGGCGCAGGCGTCGCGACGGGCCGGCCCGTAGCCGCTGTGAACGCCCTGAAAGCCCGCGTCAGCAACGGCCGCTCGCTTGTCTCAAGCCGCACTTCGCTTCGGCAGCGCCAACCGCGGCTTGCCGAGCACTTGAGTCGCCACCCGCGACGCGAACCGCCGCGTCAGGAAGCGCACGCCGAAGCACGACAGCTTGTTGAACAGGCCCGGCACGACCGTGCGCTTGCCGCTCAGCATGGCGCGGATCGCGGCATGCGCCACGAACTCCGCACTCTTCGTCGACGCGTTCGCGATCCACGAGTAGTCGCCCCCGCCCGACGCGGCATGGAACGCGGTTTCGGTGCCGCCAGGGCAGATGCAGGTCACCGACAGTGGCGTGCCGCGGTGCTCGTCATGGAGAGCCTCGCTGAAGTTGCGGACAAACGCCTTCGACGCGGCGTACAGCGCCATGTTCGGCACGGACTGGTACGCGCCGGTCGACGCGATGTTCACCATGTGCGCGGGTTCGGTGCTGGCCTTGCGCGCATCGACGAAGCACCGCGCGAGCGCCACGAGCGAGGTCATGTTGAGTTGGATGAGCTCCGCGTCGCGCGCCCAGTCGACCTCGTCGAACCGGCGGAAGTAGCCGAACCCGGCGTTGTTGATCAGGATGTCGATCGGGCCCCCGGCGGTGGCTGTGGCCCACAGCGTGCGCGCGGCATCGGGCCTGCCGAGATCTGCCGTGACGATCTCGACCTTCACGCCCTTGCAGGTCGCGGCGACC
>Ga0307516_10001555_pt1 | contig 31592 bp, 29 predicted proteins | sample 19_EM_MG_FD_203310 | JGI IMG/M metagenome (GOLD analysis project Ga0307516, IMG submission 203310) | Populus trichocarpa ectomycorrhiza microbial communities from riparian zone in the Pacific Northwest, United States - 19_EM | ecosystem: Host-associated > Plants > Roots > Unclassified | place... | reverse complement strand
TGCCTTTTCGCCACTTCCAGCAGGCGCGCCGTGATCCATTCGTAGTCGGCCTCGACCAGGCCCATGTTGCCGAGGTCGTCGTCGCGGTGGGCGTCGAAGCCGGCCGACACGAAGATCATTTCCGGCTGGAACTTCTCCAGCAGCGGCAGCCACTGCTGCTCGACGATCTCGCGCACGGCGTTGCCCTTGGTATATGCGGGCACAGGCACGTTGAGCATGTTGGTGCCCATCGGCACGCCGCCGCAGAACGGGTACAACTTGTCCTGGAAGAAGCTCACCATGAGCATGCGTTCGTCGTTGGCGACGATGTCCTCGGTGCCGTTGCCGTGGTGCACATCGAAGTCGACGATGGCCACGCGCTTGAGACCGCGCACGTCCAGCGCGTGCCGGGCCGCGATGGCCACGTTGTTGTAGAAGCAGAAGCCCATCGCGGCGTCGCGCGTGGCGTGGTGGCCGGGCGGGCGGATCGCGCAGAAGGCGTTCTCCGCCCGACCATCCAGCACCAGGTCGGTGGCTGCCACCGCGGCACCGGCGGCACGCAGCGCGGCCTGGCGCGTGTGGGCGCAGGCGGCGGTGTCCGGATCGACCGACACCAGCGCGCCCTCGTCCGCCACCTTTCTGAACGTCTCGTCGAGTTCGCTGAGATAGTTGCTGGCGTGGGCGTGGGCCAGGTCCTGCGGCCGGGCCGGCGGCGCGTCGTCGTGGCGTACCAGCACGTCGGCCAGGCCCGTCGCGAGGAAGTGGTCCTCGATGGCGTCGAGCCGGGCCGGGCACTCGGGATGGCCCGGGCCCATGTCGTGGCGGCGACAGTCGGGGTGGCTGAAGAAGGCGGTGGTCATTGCCCTGCCTCCATCGGGAGGTCCGCTGCGTCCAGTTGTCTCGAATCCTGGGTTCTCATCTCGTTGGCCCGCTCGCGCGCACGCGTTGTCTGCCGTTCGGCTATCGTCGGTGTCATGACCTCATCAATGCAAGCGCGTCTGACAAGGCTGAGAAGCCAGATTAGCACGATCATCGTCGGCAAGCCGGCGCAGATCGATGACTCCATCGCCTGCCTGCTGGCCGGCGGCCACCTCCTGATCGAGGACGTCCCGGGTGTCGGCAAGACCACGCTGGCGCACGTGCTGGCGGTCTCGCTGGGCCTGTCGTTCTCGCGGGTGCAGTTCACGGCCGACCTGATGCCCAGCGACCTGGTGGGCGTCAGCGTCTACGAACGCACCAAGGAGGCCTTCGCCTTCCACCCGGGGCCGGTGTTCGCCCAGGTGCTGCTGGCCGACGAGATCAACCGCGCCGGCCCGAAGACGCAGAGCGCGCTGCTGGAGGCGATGGAGGAGCAGCAGGTGAGCGTGGACGGGGAGACGCGCCCGCTGCCGCTGCCGTTCTTCGTGATCGCCACGCAGAACCCCGGCGACCAGTTGGGCACCTACGCGCTGCCCGAGTCGCAGCTGGACCGTTTCCTGATGTGCATCACGCTCGGCTATCCCGACGCCAAGTCCGAGCGCGAACTGCTGGCTGGCCAGGACCGGCGCGAAGCCGTCGCGAAGCTCACGCCGGTGATGACGTCGGCCGAACTTGTCGAGTTGATGGCCGCGGTGCGCCAGGTGCACGTGTCGGAGACGCTGCTCGACTATCTCCAGGCGCTGATCGCCGCCACGCGCTCGGGCCATTGGTTCAGCGAAGGCCTGTCGCCGCGCGCCGGCATCGGCGTGCTGCGGCTGGCGCGCGCCCGCGCCCTGCTCGCCGAACGCGACTTCGTCAGTCCCGACGACCTGCAGGCCATCTTGCCGCAGGCCATCGCCCACCGCCTCATCCCCGTGCCTGGCGCCGGTCGCGGGCGGCGCGAGCAGGTGCGCGCGATGATCGAATCGGTGTCGTTGCCTTGATCGACGCAAGCCTATGTCCGACACGACCGTGCCGCCCCTGACCCGGCCCGCCATCTGGGACGCCCGCGGTCGCTGGCGCGCCTGGTGGGCCCGGCGGATGCAGCCGCGCGAGAGCCAGACGCTGAACCAGCGCAACATCTACATCGTGCCCTCGCGCGCCGGCCTGATGTTCTGCCTCGTGTTGCTGCTCCTGCTGGTGGTGTCGATCAACTACCAGCTGAGCCTGGGCTTCGCCCTCACCTTCTTGCTGGCCGGCAGCGCCACGGCATCGATGCAGATGACGCACGGCAGCCTGCGTGGCCTCACGCTGCACCTCAAGCCGCTGGTGCCGGCGTTCGACGGCGATGCCGCGGTGCTGGAGATGGTCGTCACCAACCCCGGCGCGAGCCGCCTGGGGGTCGGCTTCGGCCTGGACCTGGGCGCGCGCCCGATTCCGCTCGCCTATGCGGAGATCGGGGCGCAGGGGCAGACCTCGGTGCAACTCAGTTGGCTCGCGCCCGGGCGGGGGCTGCACGGCCTGCCGATCGTGCGCGCCGAGTCGCGTTACCCGTTCGGCCTGTTCCGCGCGTGGACGATCTGGCGCCCGGCCGGCCAGCAATGGGTCTATCCGCGACCCGAGTCGCCCACGCCACCGTGGCCGCAGGTGCAGGCCACGCACGGCGACGACAAGCCCGCGGCACGCAGCGGCGCGGGCACCGAGTTCGAAGGCGTGCGCACCTACCGCCGCGGCGACACGCTGCGCCAGGTGGTGTGGAAGAAGGCGGCCCGCACCGGCGAGATGATCAGCCGCGAGACGGCCGGCGCCGTGCAGCGCGAGATGTGGCTGGAGTGGAGCCAGACCCAGGGCCTGGACACCGAGGCGCGGCTGGCCCGCCTGGCCGCGTGGATCCTCGCCGCCGATGCGGCTGGCCACAGCTGGGGGCTGATGCTGCCAAGTACCGAACTGGCGCCCGCCAACGGCACGGCACATCGACACGCGGCGCTGCAGGCGCTCGCGACATGGTGACACGCACGGCCACCCCCTTCGCGTCGCGCGACGCCCGCGCGAGCGAACTCGCGCACGCGCGCTGGCGCGCGCCGTCGCGCGAGGCACGCGACACGCTGTTCATGGTGCTGCTGATCGGCTGGACGATCGTGCCGCACCTGTTCAACCTCCCGCCCTGGGTGGCCGGGCTGGCGGGCATCGTGCTGGCGTGGCGCGGCTGGCTCGCCTGGCGCCAGAAGCCGTTGCCCGGCCGCGCCGTCGTGCTGGCCCTGCTGGGACTGGCGGCCGTGCTCACGTTCACGGCCCAGCGCACGCTGGTGAGCAAGGACGCGGGCGTCACGTTGCTGGTCGTGCTGATGGCGCTGAAGACGCTGGAGTTGCGCGCCCGCCGCGACGCGATGGTGGTGTTCTTCCTCGGCTTCTTCCTCGTCCTCACGACCTTTCTCTATTCGCAGTCGATCTTGACCGCCGTGGGTACCGGCATTTCTGTGTGGGGCTGGCTCACCGCGCTGACCCTGGCCCACATCCCGGCCGGCCGGCCGACGATCCGCCAGGCCGCCGGGCTCGCGGGCCGGGCCGCGCTGATCGGCACGCCGATCATGGTGGCGCTGTTCCTGCTGTTCCCGCGCATCGGCCCGCTGTGGCCGTCGTCCAATTCCGCCAGTCGCACCGGTCTGTCCGACCATCTCGAGCTGGGCGGCGTCGCGGAGCTCGCCAATGACGACAGCATCGCATTCCGCATCAAGTTCGACGGCAAGGTGCCGGCCGCGCCACAGATGTATTTCCGCGGGCCGGTGCTGGTCGTCACCGACGGGCGCGACTGGCATGCGCAGTCGCTGTTCGACGGTCGCGCTCAGCGAACCGGCGCCGCCCGCTCGGCCAGCGTCGAGGAACACGGCAGCCCCACGCCCTACGAGATGACGCTGGAGCCGACGCAGCTCACCTGGCTGCCACTGCTGGAGCTCACGCCGCCGCAGGCGCCCGACCGCAGCACCGATCCATCGCAGGGCGTGCAGGTGCTGGACGGCAGCAACGTGCGACCGCTGCCCGACCTGGACCTGCAATGGCGCACGCGGCGGCCCATCGCGGAACGGGTGCGACTGCGCGCCGTCGCGGGCCTGGATGACCGCATCGTCGGCGCGACGCCCGTCGACCTGCGCGACAACTTGCGCCTGCCGCCGCAATTCTTCCCGCGCACCCGCGCCTGGTCGCAGCAGTGGCTGCACGATCACCAGGGCCACCCGGCCCCGGGTGCGGCGGTGGATCCCGACGTCATCGTCCAGAGCCTTTACCGCCACATCGGCACCGCCCGATTCACCTATACGTTGACGCCCGGCGCCTACGAGGGCGATCCGGTGGACGAGTTCTGGCTCGATCGGCGGGTCGGCTTCTGCGAGCACTTCGCCACGTCGTTCGTCGTCGTGCTGCGCGCGATGGGCATTCCCGCGCGACTGGTCACCGGCTACCAGGGCGTCGACCCACTGACGCAGGACGGCTTCTACGTCGTGCGCCAGAGCAATGCGCACGCCTGGGCCGAATACTGGAATCCGCGGCGCGGCTGGGTACGCGCCGATCCGACCGCCGCCGTCGCGCCCGATCGCATCGAGCGCGGCCGGGCGATCCGGCCGGCCGCCGGCCTGGTCGGCAACGCGATGAACGCGGTGAGCCCCGGCATGGTGGAACGCCTGCGCGCGTGGCGCGAGACGATGGACAACCGTTGGCGGGAGTGGGTGCTCGGCTACAACCGCAACGCCCAGTTCGACCTGCTCAAGAAGATGGGCGTCAACACCCCCGACTCCGACGACCTGGGCCGCTTGCTGATGGGCGTGATCGGCGCCGCCGCCCTGTTCGGCGCCGGTGCGGCCTGGTGGGACTCGCACCGCCGAACGCCCGGCCAGCGCCTGGCGCGCCGCCTTGAATCGGCGCTGCGCGCGCTGCAGGCGCACGGCGTGAAGGTGGCCCCGCACGAATCGCCGGGCGTCATGGCCGCGTCGCTGCGGCGCCGCTTCGGCGCGCAGGCTGAAGGCCTGGCCCAACGCCTCGACGCGCTGGAACGCCAGCGCTACGGCCCGGCGGCGCATGCGCCGGCCGCCGACTGGGGCGGCGTGCGGGCCGCCGCACGCGCCCTCGCCGCCGCGCTGGCGAAGTCCGCGCGCGCGGGGAACGGGACGCCCGCGCAGGCAAGCTCCTGAGTGCGGGCGCGGCGTGCGCGCGACACCGCGCGTGCGGCGCAGGGCGGGCACGATCAAGCTGGCTAAACTGGCCCGATGATTCCCGCGCCCGCGACACGATCGTCCCCGTCCTTGTCCTCTTTCACCAGGCGCGAGCACGGCGCTGCCGGCCGCCGTTCGCGGCGCTGGCTCGCCGCGGCGTGGATCGCCGGCGGCGCGCTGGCCGCCTGCAGCGGCGGCGCGGCCGCGCAGGCCAGTGCCGCCAGCGCGCCGGCGGCAAGGACGGTGCATGCCGCCGCCAAGGCCAAGGCCACCGCCAGGAAGAAAAAAAAGGGCAAGCAGGTCGCGGCACGCGACGACGATGCACCCGACAGCTTCGTCTACGGCAGGCGCGATGACGTGATCGCGTTCGCGGCGCAGGTCGCCGACGACCGCGGACTCGACCGCCCCTGGGTGGAGGAGCAGTTGGCGAAGGCGCGCTACCTGCCCAGCGTGGCCAAGGCCATCATGCCCGGGCCGCCCGGCACCGCGAAGAACTGGGCTGCCTACCGCGCCCGCTTCATCGAGCCGAAGCGGCTCGCCGCGGGCGTGCAATGGTGGCAGGCGCACGCGGCCGCGCTGGCCGATGCGCAGGAGCGTTACGGCGTGCCCGCGGAGCTGGTGGCCGGTGTCATCGGCGTGGAGACCTTCTACGGCCGAATGACCGGCAACTACCGCGTGCTCGATTCGCTGGCCACGCTGGCATTCGACTTCCCCAAGGGCCGCTCGGATCGCAGCGCCTTCTATCGCAGCGAGCTGCGCGCCTACCTCGTGTGGTGCGCGCTCGAAGGCCGCGACGCGGACACCGTGCGCGGTTCCTTCGCCGGCGCGATCGGCTGGCCGCAGTTCATGCCCAGCAGCCTGCTGAAATACGCGGTCGACTTCGACCATGACGGCCATGTCGACCTGTCGACCGGCGGGGACGACGTCGTCGGCAGCGTCGCCAGCTATCTGGCGACCTTCGGCTGGCAGCGCGACATGCCTCCGTACTTCCCGGTGCTGCCCCCGCTCGATCCCGCCGAACGCGCGCGCCTGGCCGCGGCCGACATCGTGCCGACGTTCAGCGCGGCGCAGCTGGCGGCCGCCGGCGCGCAACTGCCCGACGCCGCGCGCGATTTCCCGGGCCCGCTCGCGTTCGTCGAATTGCAGAACGGCGACAACCCGACCAGCTATGTCGCCGGCACGCCCAACTTCTACGTGGTGACGCGCTACAACTGGTCGAGCTACTACGCGATGGCGGTGATCGACCTGGGCGCCGCGCTCAAGCGCGAGATGGCCCTGGCGCCCGCCGCGCGCACGCTGGCGAACTGAGCCGGCGGCCCGCCCTACGCCGGGATCCAGGCGCCTTCGACGCTGCGCCACGCGCAGCCGTAGGTCTGCTCCAGTACCGGCGTGCACAGGATCTCGTCGACCGGTCCGGCCTGCCAGCGGCCGTCGCCGAACAGCGCGAGCACGTGCGTGGCGACGCGGCCGATCCAGCTCGGGTCGTGCGCACTCGCCACCCACGCGCGCTCGCCCGCGGGCGCAGCGCGCGCGAGCCAGCGGCCGACTATCTGCTGGTGCGCCGGATCCTGGAACGACACGGGTTCGTCGAGCAGCATCAACGCGGCGCCCTGCACCGCGCACTGTGCCAGCGCGACGCGCTGGCGTTCGCCGCCCGATAGCTGGTCGGCGCGACGCGCGGCCAGCCCTGCGATGTCCAACTCAGCCATCAGTTCGTCGGTGCGTCGCACGTGCGCCAGCGCGACGACCTCGCTGAGCGCCAGCGTGCGCTCCACCGTCAACGCGAAGCGATCCTGCGCCTGCTGCGGCATCAGGGCGCGTACCGCGGCGGCGGCGCCGACGGGCCAGGCCTGTTGCGCGCGGCCTTGCCACAGCACCTCGCCCGAGCGCTCCGGCACGCTGAGCCCCGCCAGCGCGCGCAGCACCAGGCTCTTGCCCGCGCCGTTGCGCCCGATCACGCACCAGCGTTCGCCCGCGTGCACGCGCCAGGCCAGCCCGTCGACCAGCGAACGACCCGCCGCACGCACCGTCAACGCGCGGGTCTCGAGCAAGGGCGCGTCGCTCACTTGCCCGGACGCCGCGCTCGGCCGCTCCGGAGCAAGGCCGGGCGCCCCTTGGGGGCCGGCTGCAGTACTCTGCAGACTGGGGCTCACTTGACGCCTCGCGCCAGGAACCAGATGAAGCACGGCGCGCCGATCAACGCCATCACCGCGCCCACCGGCAGTTCCATCGGCGCGACCACGAGGCGCGCAAGCAGGTCGGCGCCCATCAGCAACGCGGCACCGGACAGCGTCGACAGCACCGCCAGCTCGCGCGTGCGCAGCACGCCGGCCAGCCGCCAACCCTGCGCGACGACGAGGCCGACGAAGCCGATGGAACCCGACGTTGCCACCGCCAGGCCGACCGCGAGCGACGCGAAGACGAGCAACTCCAGGCGCAGCCGCCGCACGGGCTCGCCCAGGAGCCACGCCGCGTCGGCACCGAGCATCAGGCGATCGATCGAGCGACCGCGAGCCCACAACCAGGCGACGAACACGGCCGCGCCGGCGAGGTTCCAGAGGCTGGCATCGGCACCCGACAGGTCGCCGACCATCCAGAAGATCGCGCCGCGCAGCCGCTGGTCCGGCACCAGCACGAGCATCAGCGTGGCGATGGCACCGAACACGGACGCGAGCATTGCGCCCAGCAGGATCAGGCGCGGCGACGCGTCGTCCGACGCCGCCAGCGCGGGCCGCGCGAGCCACAGCAGCGCAAGTCCGGCGACGAGCGCCCCGGCCGCGGCGCCGATCCACAGTTGCGCGCCCAGCAGCAAAGCCGCCAGCGCACCGACCGACGCGCCGGTGGAATGTCCCAGCACGTAGGGGTCGGCCAACGGGTTGCGCAGCAGCACCTGCAGGCCGAGGCCCGCCAGCGCAAGCAGGCTGCCCACGCCCGCGGCGGCGGCCACGCGCGGGGCGCGCAGCGTGACGATCAACTGCCAATCCCAGCCGCCCGAGCCCAGGCACAGCGCGAGCGCGGCGACGAGCACGGCGGCCAACGCGACCAGAGCCACCCGCACGACCGCCGGATCGCCGCTGTGCGTCGAAGCCGGAGGGAGAACAGGAACGCGCATGCCGCGAGTGTCGGTCATCGGGCCGCGGCGCACGCGGCCCCGCGGCTCACCAGTGGCCGCGCAGCGTCGCCAGCACCTCGCGCGGCGGCGCGGTGTAGCCGACCACGACGGGCGCGGTCGCGTTGGTCGCGTTGTCAACCTTGACGCCCACCGACCAGTTCGGCGACAGCGCGTGCTCGGCGCTCAGGCCCAGCGTGGTGCGACCGCGCGAGCGGGTGTCGCCGAAGCTCACCGGGTCGTAGTCGTGGTGCGGACCCATGCGGTGCAGGTACACGCCCGTTTCCCAGCCCCACACGGCCACGCGGTAGTTCGCGGCGAGGTCGGTGCGCGGGCGACGCTGCAACGGCACGCCGCCGTCGGCGCGCGCGTTCTGGAACGTCGCATCGAGGCCCAGCTTGCCGTAGCCGGTGTCGCCGTCCACCGCCAGCTCCACGCCGCGGTTGGTGGCGTGGTCGACGTTGTAAGCGGTGGACTCGAACGTGCTTGAGTCGAAGGTGTAGTTGATCAGGTCGTGCTGGCGCTGTGAGAACCAGGTTGCACGCGCCAACCAGCCGGCGTGCTGATAGTGCACGCCGAATTCGACCTCGCGCGAATGTTCGGGCTTCAGCGGCGCGGTCAGGCCCTGCCCGGCGCGCGACTCGATCGCGAAGAACGGCGGCGCCGAGAACGCGGTGGAGACCTGGCCCACCAGCTTCCACGACGGTGTCAACCGCCAGCCCACTGCCAGCAGGCCCGTGTTGGCCACGTCGAAGTCGCTCGGGTCGTCACGGCGCAGGTTGGCCTGCACGTCGACGACGGATCCGAAGCTGCCTTCGTAGCCGACGCGGATCGACTTGGTGGTGCGATCCAGGGTCGTGTAGGCGCTGAAATCCGGCAGGGCAGCGGCACCGCGATCCTTGCGGTCCTCCACGCCGAACTGCAGGCTGTGGTTATCCGACACCGTCCAGCCGAGCTCGACGCCGGCCACCGACGAACGCGCGTTGCCGTGCGGGTGGCTGCTGGACACGTCCGTGAATCGGATCAGCGTGTCGGACAGGCTCACGCCCAGGTTCAGCGATGAGCCCAGCGCGTGGCGCGATTGCAGCGAGGTGCTGTCCAGCGAAGTCTTCAGGCGATCGACCGCCGCCGGGCCGCTGAAGCCGTCGTAATTGCTGGTGGTGTCGGAGTGCATCACGCGCAGGTCGGTGCGCTGGCCACTCGCCCAGGTCTTGCCCAGGTGCAGGTTCTCGCCGCTCTGGTAGCCGCTGTCGCGATCCGGGTTGTTGCCCGGGTTCGTCGCCGGATTGGTGGCGTTGTAGCCGTCGGAGACCTGGGCCGAGAGGCCGCCACCGACGTCGAACGCGTGGTCGGCGTCGCCGAAGCGGCGTCCGATCGCCACGTCGGCCAGCACGCGGCCGCGGCCGCCGCCGGCGAACATCACGCTGGCGTGGTCGCCGCCCTTGGTGAAGATCTGGATCACGCCGCCGACGGCGCCCGAGCCGTACAGGCTGGACATGTTGCCGCGCACGATCTCAATGTGGTCGATCTGGCCGAGCGGCAGCAGTTCCCACGGCGACGCGTTGGCGTCCGCGCGCGTGACGGGCGCGCCATCGACCAGCACGAGCACCTGGCCCGAGTTCGCGCCACGCACGAACACGCTGGTCTGCGAGCCGAACGGGCCGCTCTGGGCAACGCTCAGGGAGGTGAGCTGGGACAGCAGGCCGGGCAGGTCGGTGGACGGCGCGGACTCGATGTCATGGCGGCTGATGACCGTGGTCGAGGGCAGCGTGTCGGGCAGCTTCTGCTCGACGCGGGCGGCCGTCACCACGACCTGCTGGTCCGGCTGGTCGTCGGCGGACTGCGCGAACACCGTCGGCGCGGCCAGCAGCGGCAACGCCGCCGCGACCGCACATGCGGCGCGCGACAAGGTGAAGAACGGGGAGGCGGACAACGCCGCGACGCGACTGATCACGGGCGCATTCGACCCGGTGTGACGAGACTTCATGGGAGCACTTCGAATTCTTCAAACGTGGCGGCCAGCGTCCCCGCAGGTGCCACTAAACAATCACCCGACGCTCGCGCGCGGACGACCCCGAACAATTGGCCGGTATCCGGGCTGGCGGAGAGGAAGCTTGTCGAGGGCCTTCCCATGCCTTCTTGCGAAAAGCACAGTGACCACGAGATACGAAAGCCGATGGCGCTGCCCTGGACAAGGCGACGCCATCCTCCGCGACCGTTGCGGGGGCAGCTCAGGCGAGATCGACGCTTCGGGGGCGAAGGCGACCATCCTGATTCCCGTTTGACTCGGACGGCACGACAGGCCGTCCGGAGCACCAACTGAAGAGCGGATCGTACCATTCGACACCCTTGTTCCAGCGCGTTGCGAGGCGCGCGCACAACGCTGCGCCGCCGCACTCCAGACGGCCTCGTTCGAGGGCTTGCGAGCGGGTTCGCGCGCGCAATGCGCCCCTACAATGGCTCTTTGTCGTCCCCAGCGTCCTCGCCCCCATGTCACGACTGCCGGATCTTGCCGATCGCATCGAACGACTCCTGCTGCGCCACGAAGAGCAGAAGCGCACGAACACCTTGCTGGAACAGCAGTTGCGCGTCGTCACTGACGAGCGCGACAACCTGCGCTCGCGCCTGGCCGCGGCGCGCGCGCGCATCGACGCGCTGATCGATCGCCTGCCGGCGTCGGAAGGCGGACACGCCGCCGACGCCATCGACAAGAACGCCGGCTCCGCCGACAACTCGCGCAACGCTCAGCCATGAAGCAAGTGGAAGTGACCATCCTGGGCCAGAGCTACCTGCTGGCCTGCCCCGAAGGCGGCGAGACGCTGCTGCAGAGCGCCGTCGCGTCCGTCGATCGCGAGATGAGCGGCATCCGCGATGCGGGCAAGGTGAAGGCGCGCGAGCGCATCGCCGTGCTGGCCGCGCTGAATCTCGCCTACCGCCTGGCCGAGGCACCGCGTGCCGCCGCGGCGCCGGTCGCCGCGATCGAAGCCGGCGACGCGGCGCCGCACGTGGAGCATGCCGAGGCCAGCGAGGCGCGCCGGGCGGCGGCCGCGCAAGTGGAGATCCTGATCTCGCGTCTCGACACCGCGCTCAGCGAAGACGGACGCCTGCTGTAACGCATTTCAAAATCACGTTCGTCAAGTGATTTTGTAGGCCCTCTTTACGTCTCTGATGCTCGCACCGGTCCCACGTGGACGCATAGAATGGATTCGTCCGTCGCGTTCGCGAGGGTTTTATATTTCCTTGAACCGATGCTCTTTGAGCTAGGGCTTGGAACATCGTCTGGTTGGTGTGATCGTCTCGCGTCAGATGAACCCGATTCCAGACTGACCTCGCCCACCTGAACACCCCTGGGTTCAGGAATGCGGCCCGAGGTTCGCGGCGGACACCCCTATTGCCTGAGTCGACATGCCCTCGTACTGGCTGATGAAAAGCGAGCCCGACGAGTGCTCGATCTCCGACGTTGCAAACGCCCCTGGCCATCGCGTGCCGTGGATCGGCGTGCGCAACTACCAGGCGCGCAACTTCATGCGCGACCAGATGCGCGTCGGTGACGGCGTGCTGTTCTACCACTCGAGCTGCGCCGAGCCGGGCGTGGCCGGCATCGCCGAGGTCGCCAGCGCGGCCTACGACGACGCCTCGCAGTTCGACGAGAAGAGTCCGTACCACGACGCCAGGTCCGACCCGGCCAAGCCGCGCTGGCAGCACGTCGACGTGAAGCACCTCGCCACGACGCCGCTGCTGTCCCTGAAGGAAATGCGCACGCGACCCGAGCTCGCCACGATGGCGCTGCTCAAGCCGGGCAGCCGACTCTCGATCACCCCGGTGACGCCGGACGAATGGCGGGCCGTGATCGCTGCGCTGGTCGAGCTGGGCGCCAAGCCCGAGATCCGCAAGCTCGTCGCCAAGCTGGTCGCGGATTGAAGCGCGTCGACGTCGTCGTGATCGGCGCCGGCGCCGCCGGCCTGTTCTGCGCGGCCCAGGCCGGCCAGCGTGGCGCGCGCGTGCTGCTCATCGACCACGCCGAGAAGCTGGCCGAGAAGATCCGCATCTCCGGCGGCGGGCGCTGCAACTTCACCAACCGCGACGCGACGCCGGCGCAGTTCCATTCGCGCAATCCGCATTTCTGCCGCTCGGCGCTCGCGCGCTACACGTCGCAGGATTTCATCGCGCTGGTGCAGCGCCACCGCATCGCGTTCCACGAGAAGCACCGCGGCCAGTTGTTCTGCGACGACTCGAGCCAGCAAATCATCGACCTGCTGCTGCGCGAGTGCGACGACGGCAACGTCGAGCGTTGGCAGCCCTGCGCGGTGAGCGCCGTTCGCGCGCGCGCCACCCCGGGCGCGGGCCGGGCTTCGGACGAAATGCGCTACGAGCTCGACACATCGCGTGGCCCGGTCGAGGCCCGCAGCGTGGTCGTCGCCACCGGTGGCCTGCCGGTGCCCAAGATCGGCGCCACCGACTTCGGGCTGCGGCTCGCCAGGCAGTTCGGGCACGCGATCGTCGAGCCGCGGCCCGCGCTGGTGCCGCTCGTCTTCGACGCCGCCGATTGGGCACCGTTCGTCGAGCTGTCGGGCGTCTCGCTCGAGGTGGAGATCTCGGCGGGCGCGGGCAAGCAGCGGGCTCGCTTCGTCGAAGACCTGCTGTTCACGCACCGCGGCCTCAGCGGCCCGGCCGTGCTTCAGGCGTCGAGCTACTGGCAACCGGGCGAAACGCTTCAGATCGCCTTCGCGCCGGGCACCGACTGGCACGACACGCTCGCGCGCGCCAAGGCGACGTCGCGCCGCCAGCTCGGCAACGAGCTCTCCACCCACCTGCCGCAACGCCTGGCACAGGCCTGGCTGGCGCGCGGCGGGCTGCCGGAGGAGCGCCCGATGCCCGAAGTCGCCGACAAGCCGCTGCGCCAGCTGGCCGAATCGCTGGCCGCCTGGCGCATTGCGCCCAGCGGCACCGAGGGCTGGAAGAAGGCCGAGGTGATGGCCGGCGGCGTCGACACCCGCGAAATCGACTCGAAGACGATGGAAAGCAAGCGCGCGCCGGGATTGCACTTCATCGGCGAGGTGGTGGACGTCACGGGTTGGCTCGGCGGCTACAACTTCCAGTGGGCCTGGGCCAGCGCATACGCTTGCGCGGAGTCACTAGCGGTGTCGACTATTTCGGGGTAGAATCCTAGGCTTTGCTGGCAAACCGCGTGTCGATCTTTGTCCAACTTCTAGAAGCCGAGGCATTCCCAGACGGGTGCAGCGGGTCTGGACAAGGACTCCGAGCGCAATTTCTCTCCCGAAGGATCCTTCTTTAAATGACCACTATCCGTGTCAAGGAAAACGAGCCGTTCGACGTGGCCCTGCGCCGCTTCAAGCGCACCATCGAAAAGCTGGGTCTTCTGACCGAACTGCGCGCCCGCGAGTTCTACGAGAAGCCCACTGCAGAGCGCAAGCGCAAGAAGGCCGCGGCCGTCAAGCGTCACTACAAGCGCGTTCGCAGCATGCAGCTGCCCAAGAAGCTCTACTAAGCGCTTCTGGAGCTCTCGAGCTCGTTTCCTCCGGACTGGCGCGCAAGCGCCGGGTCCGAAGCCGGAAAGCCCGTGCGGGACGCCGTAGCGGGCTTTTGTCATTTCAGATCACGATTACAGTGATCCCAGAACAAACCTGAAAGTCGACCCATGACGCTCAAGCAACGCATTTCCGACGACATGAAGACCGCGATGCGCGCCAAGGAGGCGGATCGCCTGCTCGCGATCCGCAACCTGATGGCCGCGATGAAGCAGCGCGAGGTGGACGAGCGCATCGAGCTGACCGATGCCGACATCGTCGCGATCGTCGACAAGCTCGTGAAGCAGCGCAAGGACTCGATCGAGGCGTTCACCAAGGCCGCCCGCACCGACCTGGTCGACAAGGAGACCGCCGAGCTGAGCGTGCTGCTGGGCTACCTCCCGGAGCGCCTGGACGCCGCCGCCATCGCCGCTGAGGTCGCCACCATCGTGGCCGAGCTCGGTGCCGCGGGCCCGGGCGACATGGGCAAGGTGATGGCCGCCGTGAAGGCCAAGCTGGCCGGCAAGGCCGACATGGGCCTGGTCTCGGCAGCGGTGAAGGCCGCGCTGAGCAAGTAACGTCTCCGGAGGATCCGCCATGGAAACCACCCTGCCCCTGCGCCAGATCGACCACGACGTGTTCGTCGCCCCGCAACTCGACGCCGCCGCGATGGCGGAGGTGGCGCGCCTGGGCTTCAAGAGCGTCGTCAACAACCGTCCCGACTTCGAGCACGGGCCCGACCAGCCGACCTCGGCGCAGGTCGAGGCCGCCGCGGTCGCGGCGGGCCTCCAATACCGCCACCTTCCGGTCGCCGGCGGCTACCAGTCGCCCGAGGAGGTGGCCGCGTTCCGCACGCTGGTCGCCGACCTGCCGCATCCGCTGCTGGCGTTCTGCCGCTCGGGCGCGCGCTCCACGCGCCTCTACCAGCTCACCCAGGGCTGATTCATCCCGTGTGGATCCTGCGACTTCGCGCAGGATGACAAGCGGCGGTCATCCTGCGCGGAGCGAAGCGCAGTCGGGATCCACCTGTGCGCAGCCTTCGTGCCGGGCGTTGGGAAACGCCCGGAGCCAGCCCGGACACGGCACCATAAGTGCACGAACGTTCGTATCAGTGAGCCTCCTGACGTAAATCTCAGTCGCGTCAACCGCCCCAGCATCCATGCGGGTTAGCGGGCCATTTTTCATGATGCGGGAAAACCTGCATTGTTGTTGCAGCGCGATTTTGCGGACATTGCGATCACTTCATTTCGCCCTCTGTCTTCCTGGCAAACGAAAGGTGATCCCATGAAAGTTCGCTTCCGCACCGCCGCGCTCTGCGCCGTCGTCCTGGCCGCCAGCGGCCTCGCCGCGGTCTCGCAGGCGACGAACTACTCGCTGTGGGTCAACGGCCGGACCGGGGGCGGCGCGCTGGGCAACTACGCCGATTTCACCTACTGGGGCCCCGGCACCACGGCCGCCGGCGTCAACAAGAAGTCGGTCAACTGGGACGGCTACAACCACATCTCCGACCAGAACTATCTCGTGCGCAATGCGCTCGATTGCTACTGCACGGGTTCGAACTGGTGCTACGTCGCCGCGCACAGCGCCGGCGACCTGATGATGGGCTACACGCTGGCGATGTACGGCGGCTCCACGCGCACGATCTCCAATGCCACGCCCAACGCGAGCGGTGTCTGCGGCGCCTCGGGCAGCGGCACGCAGACCGGCTGGAACATCAAGTGGGTGGACGTGGCCGCGGGCGCGGCCGGCGGCTCGGAGCTGTCGGACGTGGGCGACTGGACGACGTCGGAGCCGCTGGTCTCCGACCTGAAGACCTCCACGGCCCGTGCGATGTACGACCACAACAACACGCGCAGCCACTGGTTCTACATGTGGGCCGGCGCCAAGGGCACGCTGTACTCGGGCGTGCTGCCGGGCCAGGACGACGAGGCGGTCGCGTATCACAGCGCGGGGGGCGTCTCGGGCACCTCGGGCGGCTCCTGGTGCAATCCGAGCGACTGGTTCTGCAACGACCTGACGCTGGGCACGGCCGCCAACGAGGGCGGCAGGGCCAAGTGGAGTTACCACTCGGTGAAGTTCCGCGACGACAACGAGCAGTACAACCACTACACGAACGGCCAGTGGCAGGGCACGGTGGGCCTGGTGCGCCAGGACATGGTGACCAACGCTCAGTGACGCGGACGTTTCGATGAAGATCCGCTGGCGCGTCGTCGGGCCCGTCGCCCTCGTCTGCTCGGTGGCGACCTGGTGGGTCGCGTCGATCGCCAGCACGCCACCGGTCGCGGCACTCGATCCGGTGGCGCAGTCCACCGCCGGCGCACCTGCGCCACGCGACGCCGCCCCAGCGGCGTCCGCGGCCCGGCGCGGCCCGTTCAGCACCAGCGGTCTCGACGATCGCAAGGCACGCCTGGTGCTGTGGCAGCAACGCCTGCAGCGCGCCCAGGAGACGCTGGAAACGTACAAGGCGTCCACGCGCTATCCATTCGACTCGCGCCCGGCGAGCGAGCACCAGGATCAGTGGCTGACGCACCAGATCATCACCGGCGACTATCCGCTGCGCATGCCCGGCACCGGCGTCACGCCCAACCTGCGCGTGCACACGACGCAGCAGCGCGTGTTCGCTACCGGCGCCGACACCGTCACGTTCACGGTGACCGCCACCGACGACAACGGTGCGCCGCTGCCGCTGCGCATCGTCAGCTCGGTGGCCCACAGCCCGCAGGATACCGGCGGCGGCAAGGCCGCGCCGCTGGCGCCCGTGGTGACCCAACCCTTCGTCGACGATGGCACGCAGGGCGACCTGCAGGCCGGCGACGGCGTGTACACCGGCCGACTCGATCCGCTGGCCGAGGGCTTCGGCAACTTCGCGGGAATGATCCGTACCGAGCTGATCGTGCAGTCCGGTGGCCAGCAGGGCTACGTGGCCTTCGACGTCGTCTACGCGCCGCAGGTGCCCGCCACGTGGGCCGGCCCGGTGCGCGACGCACTGCAGGACGGATCGCTGGACTTCATCCTGGCCGCCAACGTGATCCAGCCGGGGCGCTACGTGATCACCGGCCGCGTCGACGACGCCACCGGCAAGCCCGTCGCGCTGGTGACCTTCAACAACGAACTCGGCGCCGGCACGCAACAGGTGCCGCTGGAAGTCTACGGTCGCCTCGTGCGCGAACAGAAGCCGGTGTTCCCGCTGGTTCTGCACGACGTCGAGGGCTTCCTGCTGCGCCCCGACGCCTACCCCGATCGTGCGCTGATGCCCGCGCGCGACGGCACCGTGGCCACGTCGCGCAAGTACGCCCTGGCGCAGTTCACCGACGCCAACTGGTCCAGCGACGAGACGCAGCGCTACCTGGCCGAATACGGCAAGGACGTGGCGCAGGCGCAGCAGCAAGTGAGCCAGCTGCAGCCGTCGACCGGACCCTGAGCGCGCCGCACCGACGCCGGGCCACCGCGCATCGCGCCTGGCCGTGAAGTTGCCAGGGCTGCGTTCAAGCCATCAATGCCAGCCGCGGTGCCAGCCGTGCTGCGGGTGGTGCCAGCCCCAGCCGTATTGCGCGTGGTATTCCCAGCCCCAGCCCGGACCCGGACTCACGTAGGTCGGGGCCACGTAGACGACACCGGCCGGTGCCCGGTAGCCGCCACCGTCGCCGTAGTACGGACGCGCGGGCGCCACGATGCAACCGGACATGGCCGCCAGCGCAACGCCGGCGACGATGAGTGCAAGACCGTTCTTCATGATGCTTCCTTCTCGGGTTGTGATGCGTCACCTGGTGTCGGTGAACCTCCGGGGTGTCTCTGGCAAAGCATGCACCCTGTGTCTCGACAACGGCCGCGTTGACACGATCGTTGACCCCGAAAGAGGCCTGCGGTCGAGCGGCGCCCGCATCTTTACGTGCTTCGTCTATGAGCGGCTCATCCCCGGTTTACGCGGCTTTGCATTCCGGAAACCCGAAGATTGTCATCGGTCGATGACAAGTGGCGTTGAATAGGTCAGGCGGCGCTGATGCAGCCTTTCAGGAGACCCGAATGAACTCGAATCGAACACTGGTGCGCTGGGGCGCCCTGGCCTTGCTCGTGACGCTGATGAGCGGATGCTGCGTCGCCCCGTGGGGCGGTGGTCGCTACTACGGTGGCGGCCATTACCAGGGCGGCGGCTATGCAGGCGGCGGCGGTGGCTACCACGGCGGCGACCATGGCGGCGACCACGGTGGTGGCAACTGGCACCACTGATCCCCTGAAATGCGAAAGGCCGCGAATGCGGCCTTTTGTCGCTGTCGCGCGGTGACGCGATCAGTGCAGGCTGCTGCGCCCACGTCCCTTGCCGCCGCCCGGGGGCGTCGCCGCGGCCTTGGCATCGACGTTGCGCAGGATGTCCTTGCCGCTGATGCCGGCGAACAGCGCGGCCGCGCGCACCTTGATCTCGAGCAGTTCGCTGGCGCTCACCGAGTACTGGCCGGTGACCTTGTTGACGTCGATCTTGAACTCGACGTCCTTGCCGTTGTTCGACAGCGTGCCGACGGTGAACTCGTAGTCCGAGTTGTCGGCGGGCAGGCCGCGGCCCTCCAGGTCGTAATCCTGGTATTCGATCCGATAGATTTCCCCGCTCGCCAGGTCGAGCAGACCGGTCGAGTCGATGATGTCTTCGCTCAGTTCATCGGAAATCTTGATCGGTACCTTCAGGTCCACGGGCTTACCTCGTCTTGTTCGGGAAGAAGGGATTTTTACATGCTCGCACACCCGCGCGGGCCAAATGGGCCATTGACCCGTCTCGCGACAGAGCCCGGTGTGGTTCTCAGGCGTCGGCGCGCACGGTAGTGCGCACCAGGCGGCTGAATGTCAGGCCCTGCACCAGGATCGAGAACGCGACCACGCAATAGGTCAGAGCGATGAGCGTCTCGCGCCAGGGTCCCGGGGGAATCGACAGCGCCAGTGCGATCGAAATGCCACCGCGCAGCCCGCCCCAGGTCAGCACGCCGGCCGCGCCCGCGGGCAGGCGGAACGCGCGCCGCGCGAGCGCGACGGGCAGGCCCACCGTCAGCCAGCGCGCCCCGAGCGTGATCGCGATCGCGGCGACGCCAGCCACCAGCGCGGGGCCGGCGCGCAACGGGAAGTGGATAGTGATCACTTCCATGCCCACCAGCACGAACAGCACGGCGTTGAGGATGTCGTCCAGCAGTTCCCAGAACAGGTCGACCTGATGGCGCGTGGTGTCCGACATCGCCTCGCCGCGCCCCTGGTTGCCGACGACGAGCCCGGCGACCACCATCGCCAGCGGCCCGGACACGTGCAGGTGGTTGGCCAGCGCGTAGCCGCCCACCACGGCGGCGAGCGTCAGCAACACCTCGACCCTGTAGTTGTCGATGGTGCGCAGCAACCAGGACGTGCCCAACCCCAGCACGCATCCGAACAGCAGGCCGCCGCCGGCCTGCTGCAGCAGCAACATCGCGGCCTGGCCGACCGTGGGCGTGCCGCCGTCCAGCGCGATGCCCAGCAGCAGCGTGAAGATCACGACGCCCACGCCGTCGTTGAACAGGCTCTCGCCCGCGATCACCACCTCGAGGTTGCGTGGCGCGCCGCCGGACTTCAGCATGCCGATCACCGAGATCGGATCGGTGGGCGAGATCAGCGCGCCGAACAGCAGGCAGTCGAGCAGCGGCACCGGCAGGCCGATGACGCCGATCGCGGCCCACAGCGCGCCGCCCACGATGGCGGTGGAGACGGCCGTGCCGACGAAGGCCAGCACCCCCACCTGCCAGCGGTAGTCGCGCAGCGACTTCATGTCCACGTGCAGCGCGCCCGCGAACAGCAGCAGCGACAGCATGCCCTGCATCAGCAGCTCGGAGAAGTCGATGGAGCGGATCAGCGCCTGCTCGCGCGCATGCAGGCCGCCGGCCAGGCCGACGGCATCGAGCGCGACCAGCGCCAGCGACAGCGCGAGCGAGGTGGCCATCACGCCGATCGTCGTCGGCAACTTCAGCCAGCGCTGGTTCGCATAGGACAGCAGTGCGGTCAGGGCGAGCAGCGAGGCGGCGATATCGAGCAAATGAAATCCTGCGGGGTCAGGAGCCGGCGACCTTCAGCGGCGACAGGAGCACGGAGCCGACCGTCTTGGCGCCGTAGTTGTAGGTGTCGGCGCCGATCGCCTGGATGCCCATCAGCATCGAGCGCAGGTGGCCGGCGATGGTCACCTCTTCCACCGGGTGGACGAGGCGGCCGTTCTCGACCCAGAAGCCCGCGGCGCCGCGCGAATAGTCGCCGGTGACGTAGTTGACGCCCTGGCCCATCAGCTCGATGACGAACAGGCCGCGGTCGAGCTTCCTCAGCATCGCTGGAAGGTCGTCCCCGGGTTGGGTGCGCCGATGCGTCATGCGCAGGTTCTGCGAGCCGCCGGCATGGCCCGTGGTCTTCATGCCCAGCTTGCGGGCCGAATAGCTCGAGAGGAAGTAGCCCTGCACCTCGCCCGCCCTGACGACGTCGCGCGCCGTGGTGCGCACGCCTTCGTCGTCGAACGGCGCGCTGCCCTTGCCCTTGGGCTCGTGCGGAAACTCGAAGATGTCGATGTCCTTGGGAAACACCGCGGTGCCCAGGCTGTCCTGGAGGAAGCTGGCCTTGCGGTACAGCGCGCCGCCGCTGACGCCCTGCACGAACGCGCCCAGCAGGCCGGCCGCCAGGCTGGACTCGAACAGGATCGGCACCTCGCACGTGGCCACCTTGCGCGACTTCAGGCGCGACAGCGCGCGCTCCGCGGCGTAGCGTCCGACGGCCTCGGGCGCCGACATGTCGTCCGCGCTGCGCATCGACGTGTACCAGTGGTCGCGCTGCATCCCGCTGCCCTTGCCGGCAATCGGCGCGACCGACAGCGAATGGCGCGAGCTCGCGTAGCCACCGCGAAAGCCGCGGCTGTTGCCCGTCCAGAAATGCGATTGCTGCGCCGACACGCCGGCGCCCTCGGAATTGGTGATGCGGCGGTCGGTCGCGAACGCCGCGTCCTCGCAGCGCTTGGCGAGCGCCGTGGCCTGCGCGACGTCGACGTCCCAAGGGTGGAACAGGTCGAGGTCCATCCCGGCCTCGGCGGGCGTGGCAAGGTCTTCGGCGTCGGGCAGGCCGGCGGCCGGGTCTTCGGCCGTGAAGCGCGCGATGTCGTAGGCGGCGCGCACCGTCTGTTCGAGCGCCTTCGTGGAGAAGTCCGAGGTGCTGGCGTTGCCGCGCCGCTGGCCGATGTAGATCGCCACGCCCACCGACTTGTCGCGGTTGCGCTCGACGTTCTCGACCTCGCCCTTGCGCACGGACACCGACAGCCCGCTGCCTTCGGAGACCTCGGCGGCCGCATCGCTGGCGCCCGCGGCCTTGGCGATCTTCAGGACGTCCTCGATGATCTGCTGGAACTGCGCGGGTTCGAAGGCAAAACCTTGGGATTTCGTGACGGCCATCGGCTTTTCCTTGCTTGGTGTTGTGGAGGTCGGCAGGCCAAAACTGGCGAACCGCGTCATTTGCAGGACAATCCGGGCAATCATAGCGATCCCAGAGAGCCCTTCGAACCATGCCCCGCGAGCCCAAGCACGCCTCCAACCGCCAGGCGGAGGAGATCGATATCGACGTGGCGAGCAGCCGCCGCCAGATGGCCATCGACGGCGTCCTGCCGAGCCGCAACGAGCTCAAGAAGCAGATGCAGGATCTGCAGGAGCTGGGCGAGGCCGTCTCCGCGCTGCCGCCCGATCGCCTCGACAAGCTCAAGATCGACGAGCGCCTGCGCGACGCCATCGACGAACTGCGGCGCACGCGCTCGTTCGAAGGCAAGCGTCGCCAGGTCCAGTACATCGGCAAGCTGATGAAGCACGAGAATCCGGAGCCGCTGCGCGAGGCCGTCGCGTCGTACCGCGTCGGCAGCGCCACCGATACGCTGGCGCTGCACCAGGCCGAATACTGGCGCGACCAGTTGCTCGCCGCGGACGATGCGCTGGCCAACTGGGTCAAGGAATACCCCGCCACCGACGTGCAGCAGTTGCGCAGCCTCGTGCGCGCCGCGCGCAAGGAAAAGCTCGAGCCCGGCGAACGCCATGGCCGCGCGTACCGCGACCTGTTCAAGATGGTCAAGGTGCAGATGCTGGACGTGCCCGACGCGGACGACGCGGCGCCGGAAACGGATCCGTCGCACGATGACTGAGGCGTCGGCGACGCTGGACACGGTGCGCATCGGGCTGGTCTCGATCAGCGATCGCGCATCCACCGGCGTCTACGAGGACAAGGGGCTGCCGTCGCTGCGCGACTGGCTGTCACGCGCCGTCCTCAATCCGATGGTCTGCGAGGAGCGCCTGATCGCCGACGACGCGCCCACCATCTCCGCCACGCTGCGTGCGCTGGTGGACGATGCGCGCTGCGACCTCGTGCTGACCACCGGCGGCACCGGCCCGGCGCCGCGCGACGTGACGCCCGAGGCCACGCTCGCGGTGGCGGACCGGGAGATGCCCGGCTTCGGCGAACAGATGCGCCAGATCGGCCTGCGCTTCGTGCCCACCGCGATCCTGTCGCGCCAGGTGGGCGTGATCCGGGGTCGCGCGCTGATCCTGAACCTGCCCGGTCAACCCAAGGCCATCGCGGAGACCTTGCAGGGCCTGCCCGACCTCGAGCCGCCGGTGCCCGGCATCTTCGCCGCGGTGCCGTACTGCATCGACCTGATCGGCGGCCCGTACGTCGAGACGGATCCTGCCCTGTGCAAGGCCTTCCGTCCCAAATCGGCACGCCGCGCCCCCTCCGGCGCCGCATGACCGCTCCTCGCCCCTTCCTGCCTCCGGTGACCATGCTGCCGACGTCCCGCCGACCGAACCTGCGTCCCACCCTGCTCTCGCTGGCGCTGGCCACCATCGTCCCGGTCGCGTTCGCAGTCCCCTCGCCGGCTGCCGCGCCCGACGACGGGCTGCTGCCCTACACGGTGACGGCGCACGACACGCTGATCGGACTGAACCACACCTTGTTCGCGGCGCCCGGTGCGTGGAAGGACGTCGCGCGGATCAACCACCTGCCCGACTCGAACCGCATCCGCCCCGGCCAGGTGCTGCTGGTGCCGGTGCGCTACCTGCACAGCAAGGTCGTGCCGGCGCAGCTGGTGAGCGCCTTCGGCGACGTGCGCATCGCCGGCAAGCCGGTCGCCGCGGGCGTCGCGTTCAACGTCGGCGACACGATCCGCACCGGCGAGTCCAGCACGGCCGTCGTCCAGCTGGTCGATGGCTCGCACATCAAGCTCGCGCCCAACACCGAGGGCCGTCTCGACGAGCAGCGCCGCTTCCAGATCAAGGCCACGGCCGCGGCGATCGACGACGGCCTCGTGGCCGCGTCGCTGCGCTTGCTCAGCGGCAGCATCGAGGTGTTCGCCAGCAAGGTGCTGCGCGCGCGTCCGCTCGAGGTCAGCACGCCGACCGCCGTGATCGGCGTGCGCGGCACGACCTACCGGGTGCGCAACGACGTGACGCCCGCCACCGCCGCCGCCAGCGCGGTCAACGCGTCGGCCACCGAAGTGCTGGAAGGCAAGGTCCACGCCCAGGTGGGCCCGGCGGCCGCCGCGCTCGCCGCCGACATTCCCGCGAATTTCGGCGCGCCGCTGGAGCCCGGCAAGAAGCCGGTCGTGTCGCCGCTGGCGCCCGCGCCCGACCTGTCCGGCGTGCCCGCGCTGTTCGACCACCTGCCGATCAAGTTCCCCCTGCCGGGCGGGCTGCCGCTGCGCGTGCAGGTGGCCAACGACGCCGCGTTCGACCACATCCAGCTGGACCTGCACGTGGGCGCCGGCGACGACGTGCGCATCGCGCAGCTCGCCGACGGCCCGTGGCACCTGCGCGTGCGGGCGATCAGCCCCGAGGGCCTCGAAGGACTGGACGCCGTGCGCGGCTTCCAGCTGCACGCGCGCCCCGAGTCGCCCTTCCTGCTCGATCCGCCGGCCAACGCGAAGCTGCCGGTGGGCGACGTCACGCTGCGCTGGACGCACAACCCCGACGCCGCGACCTACGTCGTCGAGGTCGCGCGCGACGCGCAATTCAAGCAGGTCGCGCTGCGCGACGACAAGGTGCGCGGCGAACAGCTCGTGTTCCACCCGACCGACTCCGCCTTTGGCGCCGCCGACGGCGTCTACTGGTGGCGCGTGGTGAGCGTCGACGCCGACGGCCACCGCGGCGCCTGGGGCGACACGCAGGCGCTGATCCTGCGTCCGACGCCGCGCGCGCCGCTGGGCCGCCAGAGCCCCGACGGCGCGAGCATCGAGCTGGCCTGGGGCGGCCGGCCCGAAGACCGCACCGAGGTGGAGCTGGCGCGCGACGCCGCGTTCGCGCAGATCATCGCGCGCGGCGACTTCAGTGCCCCCAACGGCAAGCTGGGCCGTCCGCCAGCCGGCACGGTCTGGGCGCGCTACCGCTTCGCCGAGCCGGACGGCTTCAAGTCGGCGTGGAGCGCCCCCGTGAAGATCGAGGTCGAGAACAATTGGCGCCAGGCCTGGCGCGCGCTGCTGCCGGACGTGCTGACCAGGTAGCCGTCGCTGACGCCGCCGAACGTCGGCCTTTCCGGCGGCGAGCCGCTACTGGAGGTGTCTGGCATCTCCTCGTCCGCGCGGAAACGCCGGCGATCGAAATGACGCCGATCGCGGACGAGGCAATGCCTGACATCGATCCCCGGCGAGGACGCGGTCTGGCATGGCGGGGCCGAGGCATTTCCTCGAATCGCGGCCAGACTCAAGGGCAGCCGGCAACGGTCCAGCGCGATTCGAGGAGATGCCAGACACCTCCGGCACCGACCCGGCGCATGAAGCCGAAACGAGGCCGCACTACTTCACCAACCGGCTGAGGCCTTCGGCGTCGAAGTGCTCGCCCGTCTGCGCATCGGTGGGCACGCAGTCCCGGGCCTGCACGACGCCCTCGGCCAGCACGCGCTCGATCGCCGTCCACAGGAGCGCGATCTGGTGCTCGTGCGCGGAGGCGTTGTCGATCAGGCCCTTCATCGCCTGCGCCACCGGATCGTCGCCCTGCGTCACGCCGTAGGCCGAGAAGCCGAGGCGGGCGGCGGTGGCTTCGCGCGCGGCGTCGGTCTCGGCCGCGATGATGCGGGCCGGATTGCCGACCGCGGTCGCGCCCGCGGGCACGGGCCGCGTGACGACCGCGCCCGAACCCACGCGCGCGCCGGCGCCGACGATGAAGCCGCCCAGCACGCTGGCGTTGGCGCCGACGATCACGCCACGCTCGAGCGTCGGATGGCGCTTGGCGCCCTTGACCAACGACGTGCCGCCGAGGGTCACGCCCTGGTAGATCGTGCAGTCGTCATGGATCTCGGCCATCTCGCCGATGACGACGCCCATGCCGTGATCGATGAACACGCGGCGACCGATCGTGGCGCCGGGATGGATCTCGATGCCCGTGAAGAAGCGCCCGAGGTGCGACATGAAGCGTCCGGCCACGCGCATCCCGTGCGACCAGAACCATTTCGCGCGGCGATGCCAGATCAGCGCATGCAGGCCCGGGTAACAGAGCAGCACCTCCAGGCGCGAGCGCGCGGCGGGGTCGCGCTCGAGGATGCAGGTGATGTCTTCGCGCAGGCGGTCGAACATGCGGATGTCGCTCTTTCCAAAGGGAACCGCGAGTGTATCGGCAGGCCCTCGTGCCCACCGGGCGTGCGGGCATCGCCGCGCGGGCGGTCCCTCAATCGCCCTTGCGCACGTGCTTGCGCACCTGCCGCGCGATCCCGCGCAGGATGTGCACCTCCTCGGTCGTCACCCGCGCGCGGTTGACCAGCTGGTGCAGCCTGGCCATCAGCTTGCGGGGGACGGCCGGGTCGAGGAAATCGATCTCCACGAGCATGTCGCGCCAATGCGCCAGCAGGCCGCGCACGGCGGTGGCGTCGGCCTCGACCGGCGGCTGGGTGCGCTCGACCACCGGGAACCCGCCCAGCGCCTGGCGCCAGTCGTAGGACAGCAATTGCACCGCCTGCGCCAGGTTCAGCGAGCCGTACTCGGGCTGCGTCGGGATGCTGATGCACACATGGCAGGCATAGACGTGGTCGTTGGACAAGCCGAAGCGCTCGCCGCCGAACACGAAGGCGACGCGGTGGTCGCTGCGGGCGAGCTCGGCGAAGGCGTCGCGCGGCGCGCGCGTGGGCGGGCCGAAGTCGCGCGGGGTCATCGCGGTGGCGCAGGCGAAGGTGGTGCCGTCCAGCGCCTCCTCCAGCGTGGCGACGATGCGGGCACGTTCGAGGACGTCGGTGGCGCCCGAGGCCATGGCGATCGCGTCGGGTTGGGTGAGCACGTCGGGAAAGCGCGGCGTGACCAGCACCAGGTCGCCGAAGCCCATCACCTTCATCGCACGCGCGGTAGCGCCGACGTTGCCGGGATGGCTCGTGTCCACGAGGATGAATCGCGTCGAATCTGTCAAGAACTGCACCGCTCCGGGAGGCCGCCGGCGGCCCGCACGTGACTTCGCGAGGGCGGGCCGGCTAGAATAGGGATTGCCCGCATTGTCGCGCCGCCCGCCAAGCTTGGCCGCCGCGCGTCGACAAGCACCGCTCTTTCGTCGCTGCCGCCCTGTTTCCCTGCCCCTGTTGGCGCTCCGCGTGGAGCGCCGCACGTCACCCATTGGACAAGCCCATGTCATTGACCCTCCACCCGATGCTCAACATTGCCGTCAAGGCGGCGCGCCTCGCAGGTTCGGTCATCAACCGGGCGTCGCTGGACATCGAGAAGGTGCAGGTCGAGAGCAAGGGCGTGAACGACTTCGTCACCGAAGTCGACAAGCACGCGGAAGCAGTCATCGTCGAAACCATCCTCGCGGCCTATCCGGGCCACGGCATCCTGGCCGAGGAATCGGGCCGCACGCTGGGCGCCAAGGACAGCGAGTTCCTGTGGATCATCGATCCGCTCGACGGCACCACCAACTTCATCCACGGCTTCCCGGTCTACGCGGTGTCCATCGCGCTGGCCTGGCGCGGCGTCGTGCAGCAGGCGGTCGTCTATGACCCGTCGCGCAACGATCTCTTCATCGCGTCGCGTGGCCGCGGCGCCTACCTCAACGAGCGGCGCCTGCGCGTGTCCAAGCGCCTGCGCCTGGCGGACTCGCTGATCGGCACCGGCTTCCCGTTCCGCAAGGGCGACAACTTCAAGCGCTACATGAAGATGTTCGAGGAGATCTCGCAGCAGTGCGCCGGCCTGCGCCGCCCGGGCGCCGCGTCGCTGGACCTCTGCTATGTCGCAGCGGGCTACTACGACGGCTTCTTCGAGACCGGACTCAGTCCCTGGGACATCGCAGCGGCTTCGCTGATCATCACCGAAGCCGGCGGCCTCATCGGCAACTTCAGCGGCGAAGCCGACTTCCTGTACCAGCGCGAGGTCGTCGCGGGCAACCCGAAGGTCTACGGCCAGCTCGTGGGCATCCTCGCGCCCTACACCCGCGTGATCAAGGGCGACGGCCCGGGCGCCAGCGCCGAGGGCGCCGAAGCGTCGCCCGACGCCACCGACGCGTTCATCGCCGCCACGACCGAGCCCGCCGCCGCGCCGGCCGAAGCCAAGCCGCGCAAGGCCCTGAAGGTCAGCGGCCCGCGCACGCCGCGCCAGCGCAGCGGCGCCTGACGGCACGGCAGTCGCCATCCTCGGCGAATGCCCCGGCAGGCGTCCGTCGCGCACGGGGCCAGGCGCATCGACAGGCTGCGCCTCGCCTCGCCTGCGGCGCCGCTACTTGAACTCGAACAGATTGGCGATGCGGGGCACCCCGTTCACCCTCACCTCGTTCTTGAAGGTGAACTCGTCGGCAAGGTTGGCCTTGACGATCTGCGCCTCGAAAGTCCAGTTCCCGCTGCCATCCTTGCAGCCGTAGACGAACGCGGAGCCCGCCTTGGGCTTGCCGTGCTTGTCGCGTCCGCTCTGCCCGCGGTACTTGTGCTGGTCGCTGCCCTGGATCGACAACACCTTGGGAATCGCCCGGTCGACCTCGGGAATCGTGGCGACGATCTCCTGCTCCTGGACGAGTTGCACGCTGCGGTTCATGGTGCCCGGGATGTGGGCCACCTTCGGCGCCGTGGCGGACGCGGTCAGCACCTTGAAGATGCAGCCCGTCATGTGCGAGGTGAAGAAATAGTCGGCCCCGCCACCCACATCCAACGGGGCGACCTTGCCCGGATCCCAGGACAGCCAATAGGCGTTGACCGTTGTCTTGTCGTCTTCGCTGGCGCCAGGCGAGCCGGCTTTGAGGGTCGCATAGGAGCCCTTGTCGTCGAACCAGAATTTGCGCGGTCCGTTCGACTTGTCGGCCGGCTCTCCGACCAGCACGATCTTGGTGTTCAGGAACGTCCTGCGATCACCGATGAATTGCGAGGTGACGTTGGTCATTTTGAAGGATGACGAGCAAGCGATGATCGAGCCTAGCACTCCGGCTGGCCGGCGCGCGACTTCGTCGTCGTCGTTCTTGGGATGGCCAGGTGCCCATGGCGATGGTGTGCCTGGCGGCGTCCCTTCGGGCCCTCCGTGCGGAGTGGCTGCCGCCCGCGAGATAATCCGCCTCCCAGCCGCGCCGGCCCTGCGCGGCCCGCCTCGTGAACCCTGCCGTCGATGCCCTCCGAAATCCCCACTGAAGCCCCGAAAGACGCACTCGACCTGAGTGGGCACACGCCCATGATGGCGCAGTATTTCAGGCTGAAGGCCGACTTCCCGGACACCTTGCTGCTGTACCGCATGGGCGACTTCTACGAGGTGTTCTTCGACGACGCGCGCAAGGCGAACCGGTTGCTGGACATCACGTTGACCGCGCGCGGCGCCTCCGCCGGCCAGCCGGTGGTGATGGCCGGCGTGCCGGCGCATTCGCTCGAGTCCTACCTGGCGCGCCTGGTCAAGCTGGGCGAGGCGGTGGCCATCGCGGAGCAGGTGGGCGAGGTCGGTTTGGGCAAGGGACCGGTCGAGCGGCGCGTGACGCGCGTCGTGACGCCGGGCACCGTCACCGACTCCGAACTGCTGGCCGAACGCCAGGACACCGTGCTGCTGGCCGTCTTCGCGTCCCGCGCGCGCGTGGGACTGGCCTGGCTGGCGCTGGCCGAGGGCCGCCTGGGGCTGGGCGAGTGCACCGAGGCCGAGCTGCCGTCCTGGCTGGCGCGCCTGCAGCCGGCGGAGATCCTGGTGTCGCCCGACGCGGCGCCGATGGCCGTGCGCCAGGGCGCGGTGTCGGTGGTCAATCGCCCGGCGTGGCAGTTCGACACCGAGCTGGGGCTGCGCAAGCTGTGCGAGCTGCTGGGGGTCTCGACGCTGGCCGGGTTCAACGCGCAGGAGCTGCCGCGCGCGCAGGCCGCCGCCGCCGCACTGATCAGCTATGCCGAGCACACGTCCGGCGGCGCGAAGAGCGCGCTGGGGCACGTGAAGTCGCTGGGGGTCGAGAAGGCCAGCGACCTGCTGGAATTGCCCCCGGCGACGCTGCGCAACCTCGAACTGACGCAGACCCTGCGCGGCGAGTCGGCGCCGACGCTGCTGTCGCTGCTCGACACCTGCCGCACCGGCATGGGCAGCCGCCAGCTGCGACTGTGGCTGACGCACCCGCTGCGCGATCGCAAGGAGGCGCTGGAACGCCACGCCGCCATCGACGTGCTGATGGCGCACGGCCCCGAGTCCTTGCGCCAGACGCTGCGCGGCATCAGCGACGTGCAGCGCATCGTCGCGCGCATCGCGCTGCGCCAGGTGCGCCCGCGCGAGCTGGCGGGCCTGCGCGATACGCTCGCGCTCCTGCCGCAACTGGTTGCCTGCCTGCCGCCCAACCACTGCCACCTGCCGGGTGCGGTCGACGAGGTCGAACCCCTGCTCGGTGACGAACCGGTCAGCGCCCTCCTCTTGCGCCTGCATGCCGCGCTGCACCCCGATCCGCGCATCGCGCAGCACCTGGCCGCGACCGTCGCCGCCGAGCCTGCGGTGCTGCTGCGCGACGGCGGCGTCATCGCGTCGGGCTTCGACGCCGAGCTCGACGAGCTGCGCGCCATCGCCACCAACTGCGACGACTTCCTCGTGGCGCTGGAGACGCGCGAGCGCGAGCGCACCGGCATCGCGAACCTGCGCGTGCAGTACAACAAGGTGCACGGCTTCTACATCGAGGTCACCACGTCGGGCCTGGACAAGGTGCCGGCCGACTACCAGCGCCGGCAGACGCTGAAGAACGCCGAGCGCTACATCACGCCGGAGCTGCGCGCCTTCGAGGACAAGGCGCTGTCGGCGCAGGAGCGCTCGCTGGCGCGCGAGAAGCTGCTGTGGGAGACCTTGCTCGACGAGCTGCAGCCGACTCTCGGCGTGCTGGGCGAACTGGCACGCGCGCTGGCGTCGCTGGACGCGCTGTGCGCGCTGACCGAACGGGCGCAGACCCTGGGCTGGTGCCGCCCGGAGTTCGTCAACCACCCGTGCCTGGACATCGAGCGCGGCCGCCATCCGGTGGTCGAGGCGCGGCTGGCCGAGACCGGGGGCGGCAACTTCATCGCCAACGATTGCCGGCTCGACGCCCGCACGCGCATGCTCATCGTCACCGGCCCCAACATGGGCGGCAAGAGCACGTTCATGCGCCAGGTGGCGCTGATCACGCTGATGGCCGCCATCGGTTCGTACGTGCCCGCGGCGCGCTGCCGCCTCGGGCCGATCGACGCGATCCACACCCGCATCGGGGCGGCCGACGACCTGGCCAACGCGCAGTCCACGTTCATGGTCGAGATGACCGAGGCCGCCGCCATCATCCACAGCGCCACCGACCGTTCGCTGGTGCTGATGGACGAGATCGGCCGGGGCACGTCCACCTTCGACGGCCTCGCGCTGGCCGGCGCGATCGCGTCGCAGCTGCACGAGAAGAACCGCTCGTTCACGCTGTTCGCGACGCACTACTTCGAGCTGACCGACTTCCCTACAAAACATGCCGGGGCGCTCAACATGCACGTGTCGGCCGCCGAGAGCGGCGACCAGATCGTGTTCCTGCACGCGATCGAGGCCGGCCCCGCCAGCCGCAGCTACGGCGTGCAGGTGGCCAAGCTGGCCGGCATGCCGGCCAGCTTGGTGCGCCAGGCGCGCGCGACGCTGGAGGCGCTGGAAGCCCAGCAGTCCAGCGGCGCGGCCCAGGTCGACCTGTTCGCGGCGCCGGCTGCGGCGGACGCGGCGGCCGCGGCGGCCGGGCCGTCGCGCGCCGAGGCGGCGCTGATGGCCCTCGACCCCGACCAACTGGCCCCGCGCGAGGCGCTGGAGGCGCTCTACCGGCTCAAGGCGTTGCTGCCGAAAGACTAGCGGCTTGTCATCCTGCGCGCAGTCGCAGGATCCACGCATGCCGATGCGTTCCCCTGAGGTGGATTCTGCGACTCCGCTTCGCTCCGCGCAGAATGACGGCCAGGCTGAAGGTTATTGGCCGTTGGCGCGACAATCGACCCCGCACCGCACAACAAGAGACTCTCCATGACCTATTGCGTCGGCATCCGGCTCAACGCCGGCCTCGTGTTCCTGTCGGACTCGCGCACCAATGCCGGGCTGGACCAGATCAGCATCTTTCGCAAGATGATCGTCTACGAGAAGCCGGGCGACCGTTTCATGACGCTGCTGTCGGCCGGCAACCTGTCGATCTCGCAGTCGGTACGCGAGATCCTGCAAGTCGAGGCCCTGCCCAATGGCGACGACGAGCCGATCACGATCTGGAACGCCAGGAGCATGTTCGACGCCGCCCGCGTGCTGGGCGCGGCGGTGCGCCGGGTCTATGAGAACGACGGCCCGAGCCTGAAGAACAACGGCATGGATTTCGTCGCCAGCTTCATCTTCGGCGGCCAGATCGGCGACGAGGCGATGCGGCTGTTCCTGGTGTACTCGGCCGGCAACTTCATCGAGGCCACGCGCGAGACCTGCTTCTTCCAGATCGGCGAGTCCAA